>Ga0209726_10000382_pt1 | contig 85933 bp, 66 predicted proteins | sample Subgrocontami54m_FD_187453 | JGI IMG/M metagenome (GOLD analysis project Ga0209726, IMG submission 187453) | Subsurface groundwater microbial communities from S. Glens Falls, New York, USA - GMW46 contaminated, 5.4 m (SPAdes) (version 3) | ecosystem: Environmental > Aquatic > Deep subsurface >...
CGGCCTCATGCACCCCCGCCTCCAGACCTGGTTCCCGTTCAACCTCCAGGTCTGCATGAACGGCCACGACTGGCTCGCGCGGGCGATGGACCAGGCTGGACTCCGCTACGAACAGCGGGACAACTGCTTCACCTGGGTCGAGGACATCGCCGAGGCGCAGAAGATCGCCGATCGCTTCCTCGCGACGCGCTGGGAGCGCGAGCTGGACCGTTTCGCGCGACAGATCAACCCGGCCCTGCCGGATGTTCTCCGCAACTTCCGTTCGCAGTACTTCTGGAGCCTCCGGCAGAGCGAGTTCTCCACCGACATCCTCTTCCGGAACCCCGCGGACCTGGATGCGATCGCTCATCCTCTCGTCTTCCATGCGATGGCCAGCTTCGGAAGCGATGACATCATGCGATTCCGCGGCCGCAAGGTCCGCAGCGACTACGAGGGAGATATCCAGACCCGCTTCGACGAGTACCCCGACGGGATCCGCATCCGTCACTCCCTGGGCTTCAACTCGTTCAAGATGTACACCAAGGAGGCCACCATCCTTCGGATCGAGGCGACCATTAACGAAACCAAGGACTTCCGTGCCTTTCGCAGGAAGCAGGGGGATCCGAAGGGCAAGAGGGGCTGGCGCCAGTTGCGCCAGGGAGTCGCCGACGTCCGTGCCCGCGCCAACATCTCGGACAAGTGCAACGACCGATACGTCGAGGCCCTCTCTGCCGCGGATACCTCCGCTCCTCTCGGCAAGGTCTTCGAAACCGTGAGCGCGCCGCGCGTCTGGAAGGGGCGGCGGGTCCGCGCCATCCGTCCCTGGGAGCCGAACGACCACCAGCTCCTCCAGGCCGTTCATCGCCCCGAATTCGCCGCCATCGGCTTCAGCAATGCCGACCTCTACACAGTCTTCTTCGGGGACTCCCCATGCACCCCGGAAGAGCACCGTCGTCGCTCGGCGCAACTGACCCGACGAATCCGCCTTCTTCGCGCTCATCACCTCATCAAGAAGGTCCCCAACCGCCGCCGCTACAGACTCACCCCGGAGGGGCGGGCGACCATCTCAACGATCCTGTCCGCTCACGGGGTTACGCTCGAAGACGTGCGGAGGCGCGCATGAACAACTTCGCGAAAAACAAAGCTAAAGACGGATAGGGATCCAACCCAAGCTCCTCCGCGCGATCGAGCGCAAGGAGATCGTCCGGGTCGGCGACACCCTTCCCACCACCGTCGACGTGCGCCTGATTGCGGCGACGAACCGCGACCTCAAGAAGGAGTCCGCCGAACGACGGTTCCGCGAGGACCTCTACTATCGGCTCCACGTCCTTGCGATCACGCTGCCGCCCCTCAGGGAGCGCAAGGACGACATCCCGCTCCTGGTCGACAACTTCGTCTCCCGCTTCAACCGCGACTTGAAGAAGAGCTGTCTCGGCTTGGAGCACGCTGCGCTCAAGGCGGTCATCTCCTACGATTGGCCCGGAAACGTCCGCGAGCTGGAGAACTCGATCGAGCGGGCCATGCACGTCGCATCCTCGCCGTACCTGACCGCGGCGGATCTCGGGATCGCGCCAGGCGGTCCGGTTCCCGCGCTTCCGCAGTCGGACGACCTGAAGACGAGCCTCGCACGCTACGAGGCGGAGCATGTCCGCCGGGTGCTCCTCAAGGCCCGGGGGAATCGTGAGAACGCCGCCCAGCTCCTCGGGATCAGCCCTTCGACGCTCTACCGCAAGATGAACGAGCTGGGCCTCCACGGCCCGGAACCCCCGCCCTAGCGCTCGACGGAGTGTCGCCGGCCCGACGGAACGACTCGAACGAGCGAGGTCCCGCGCCCCGCTGGACGGCCCGCGGCGGCATGGGTATCATTCCCGGGTCGAAGAGGTCCCCAGCCCGTGGCCGATTCCAAGAACCCCGCCGATCCGGGCCGCAAGTCACAGAAGCCCAAGGAAGACACGAGCAGCATGGGCGCGACCGTCCGGCTGCCGAGCGAGATCGACCTCTCCAACACGACGGACACCCTGCTCCCCGTCGCCGCCCCGTCGAAGCAGTTCGGGAAGTACGAGATCCTCGGAGAGATCGCCCGCGGGGGGATGGGGATCGTCTACAAGGCGCGGCAGGGCGACCTCGACCGCATCGTCGCCCTCAAGGTCCTCCAGCTCGACGACGGGATCGACCGGACCGCGTCGAAGCAGGACGATCGCCAAGAGCTGATCGCCCGCTTCGCGCGCGAGGCGCAGTCCGCCGCCCGCCTCCAGCATCCCAACATCGTAAAGATCCACGAAGTCGGCCAGCAGGACGGCCGCTACTTCTTCACGATGGAGTACCTGGAGGGCGGCAACCTCCGAGACCACGTGGATAAGCAGCAGAAGGCCGCCGCGGAGCGCGGGGCGCCCCTCTCGCCGGGCGTCGCCGTCAAGGAGGTCCTCGCCCTCATGCGGCAGGTCTGCGAGGCGATCCACTACGCCCACGAGAACGGCGTCATCCACCGCGACATCAAGCCGGCGAACATCCTGATCGACTCCTACGGCGTCCCCAAGGTCACCGATTTCGGCCTCGCAAAGTCGGCCGACTCGCAGACCCACCTGACGCAGAGCGGCGCGGTCATGGGGACCCCGTCCTACATGGCCCCCGAGCAGGCCCGCGGGCACACGCACGAGATCGACCGGAGGAGCGACGTGTTCTCCCTCGGCGCCGTCCTCTACGAGGCGATCACGGGCCGCGTCCCGTTCGACGCGCCGACCGTGTTCGAGATCATCCACAAGGTCGCCCACGAGGAGGCGCCTCGCCCCACGATCGTGAACCACCGCATCCACCGCGACGTGGAGACGATCGTGATGAAGGCCCTCGAGAAGGAGAAGGACCGCCGCTACTCCACGGCGCTGGAGCTGGCGGAGGACATCCGCCGCTTCCTCGAGGGGGAGCCGATCAAGGCGCGGCCGGTGGGGTGGGCCTTCCGCCAGTGGAAGCGGATCCGACGCCATTGGGTCGCCTTCACGGCCTGCGCGGTAGCCGTCAGCGCGGTCGGCGTCTTCGGAACCTATGGGGCGATTGTCGCCTTCCAGCGGCGGACCGAGAAGGCCGCGCAGGAAGAGCAGGAGGCGAGACGCCGCGAGGCGATGGGGCACCTCGATCGCGCGCGGCGCCTCGCCGGGCAGGAGGCGATCGACGCCTGCACCCAGGCGATCCTCGCCGATCCCGACTACCCCGAGGCATGGCAGGAGCGCGGCAGCCGCCACGCGGCAGCCGGCAAGCCCGACGCCGGCGTCGCCGACCTGACCCGCGCCATCGGCCTCGCGCCGGACCTCGCTCTCGCCCGGCTCCAACGCGCGCGCATCTACGAACGCGACCTGCGCGATCTCTCCTCGGCCCTCGCCGACTACCGCGAGGTGATGCGCCTGGCCCCGCGCGAGGCGGACGCCTTCGTCGCGGCGGGGCGGATTCTGGCGGCCCAGCGCATGGTCGGGGAGGCGATCGAGACGCTCGACGTGGCGATCCGCCTCGCGCCCACCGCTGCGAATTTCGCCGCACGGGCCGAGGCGAAGCTCGACGCGGGCCGCCTGCAGGAGGCTCGCTCCGACTTCTCCGAGGCGCTCCAGCGCGACCCGAACGACGCCGAGGCCCACTGCGGCCTCGGGACCGTCGCCCGCCTTCTCGGCGACCCGCAGGGGGCCGAGCGCGAGCATCTCCTCGCCGCCGAGCGGAACGGCCGCGAGGGGCGCTATCACTTCGAGCTCGGCGAGGACCGGGTCGCGCAGAAGGACCTCGAGGGGGCCATCCCGCACTACCGCAAGGCGATCGCGCTCCGTCCCGACCTCGCGAAGGCCTACGCGCGCCTCGGCCGCCTCTACCTCCTCCTCGGACGCCCTGACGAGGCGGCGCCGTACGCGAGCGTCGCGATGGTCCGCGACCCGAAGGACGCCGACGCGCACCTCGACCTCGGACGCGCCCTCTCGGCCCAGGGACACGACGACCTCGCCATCCACTTCTTCGACCGCGCAATCGAGATCGACCCGCGCGAAGGCGACGCGTACCTCCACCGCGGCCGCACCCTCGCCCGGCTCGGGCGGCGCGAGGAGGCGATCGCCGACTTCACCACGGCGATCGCGAAGGACCGCCTGTGCGTCCAGGCCTACCTGTCCCGCGCGCGCGCCCGCGCGGAGGAGGGGCTGTGGAAGGAGGCCCTCGCCGACACGAGCGAGGCGGAGCGCCTCGCCCCCGATCTCGCCGACGTGCACGTCGCCCGCGGCGTCGTCCACGTGAAGTGGGAGAAGTGGGACGAGGCGATCGAGGACTTCTCGAAGGCCCTCTCGAAGAACGCGGGGCACCGCGAGGCCCTGGTGGAGCGGGCGCGCGCCCTCGCCCTGCGGGGGGACCCGAAGGCCGCCGTGGCCGACTTCACGAGCGCCATCGAGACGCTCGGGGAGCGCCTCACGGAGGCGGACGCCGCCCTCTTCCGCGAGCGTGCCGCCGCGCGCCTCGCAACCGGCGACGCCGCGGGGGCGCGCGAGGACCTCGCGCGCGCGGCCGGGCTTCGCGGGGCGCTCCTCGACGACCCCGCGTTCCACGTCCTGCGGGGCCGCGTCCACTCCGCCCTCGGGCTGTGGGAGGACGCCGTGGAGGACTTCACCGAGGTCTTCCGCCTCGATCCCAAGCCGTCCTCGGACCTCCTTCACCTCCGCGGCACGGCGTACCTGTGGCTCGAGAAGTGGGAGCTGGCGGAGCGGGACCTCCGCGATGCGCTCGCGACCGACGCGAAGAACGCCGAGGCCCAGGCGGAGCTCGCCTTCCTCTATCTAAGGCAGGACCGTCCCGAGGAGGCCGAGAAGGCCGCGGAGGCGGCCATCGCCATCGACGAAGGGGACGCCCGCGCGTGGTATTTCCGGGCCGCGGCTCGGAGCGAGATGGGGAGGCCGAAGGAGGCGATCGAGGACTACCGGAAGGCGATCGAGCGGTCGACGGTCTTCCCGGAGGCGTACCAGGCGCTCGCTGTCCTCTACCGCGACGAGGGGAAGCTCCCGGCCGCGTACGAGTACCTCTCGCACGCGATCGAACAGCGCCCCGACTACCCGCTCGCCTACATGACGCGAGGCGACGTGGCGGAGAAGCTCCACAGGCTGGAGGACGCCGTCGAGGATTACGGCCACGCGATCCGCCTCTCCCCGGCGTCGCCCGAGGCGTACTTCCTCCGCGGAAAAGCCCTGTTCGCGCTCGAAAAGCTCGACGAGGCGATCGACGACCTCTCGGCGTGCCTTCGGAGGGCCCCGGGGGAGCCAGAGGTCCTGTTCTGGCGCGGGAAGGCGTACCGCGCACAGTCGCGGCTGGATCGCGCGCTCGCGGACCTCGACGAGGCGGTGAAGCAGGACCCGAAGAACATCGACGCGTATCTCGAGCGGGGGCGGACGCAGAACGACCGCAGGAGGTACGACGCGGCGATCAACGACCTGTCGGTCGCGATCTCGCTCGCGCCGGATCGAGCCGACGCGTACGTCGATCGGGGGTTCGCGAACATCGGCCTGGGGAGGCACCCGGAGGCGATCACGGACTTCACGACGGCGCTCTCCATCGCGCCGAAGGACACGCGCGCGTTGGCGCTCCGGTCGCGGGCCCGCCTGGAGTCGGGCGCCGCGGAGGACGCCCTCTCCGACGCGGAGGAGGGGCTGAAGATCGACGCGAAGAGCGTCCCGCTCCGCCTCGCGCGGGCTGCGGCGCTCGAGGAGCTGGAGGCGCTGGACGAAGCGATCGCGGAGTACCGCCAGGCGATCGACCTTGCGCCGCGCGATCCGGAAGTCCGGCAACGGCTCGCCGAGGCCCTGGCGAGGGCGCACCAGGAGCGGGAGGTGGTGGAGCAGCTCACGCGGGCGATCGAGCTCTCCCCGGGCGACGCGGAGCTGTACTTCTTCCGCGCGAACGCGCACTTCCGCCTGTCGATGCACCGCGAGGCGCTCGCGGACTACACGCAGGCGCTCAAGATGAACCCGCGGCACCTCCAGGCGCTCGGGAACCGCGCGGTGGTGCACGCGCTCCTGACGGAGTACGACGAGGCGGCGACGGACTTCGAGCGGCTGCTCGCCGTCGAGCCGAACCACCCGTCGGCGGACGTCATCCGGACGCAGCTTGCGGAGGCGAAACGGCGGGCGCGAATCCTGACGGACGGGCCGAAGTCGCCCGAGGAGCACTTCATCCGCGGGGACATCCTCCTGCGCCGCCGCGAGCTGGACGCCTCGACGAAGGACTTCGAGCGGTTCCTCGCGGGGTGCGGCGATCCGCCGGCTGAGGGGATGGAGGAGATGTACGTGCAGGCGCACTACAACCTGGCGGCGTACTACAGCGTGAGGAGGAACCTCGACGTGGCGTTCGATCACCTGGCGAAGGCGATCGAAGGGGGATATGACGACCTGGACAGGCTGAGGAGGGACCCGGACCTGGAGGAGCTGAGGAAGGATCCGCGGTTCCAGGAGGTCGTGGGGCCGAAGGGGCCCGGGACGCATGACCCCGAGAGCGAGAAGTAGGGGGGGACGATATCTGATATCTGATATCTGACATCTGATATCAGATATGGTCCGTAGGCGCAGCGTGTCGGGACACGCGTAGGGTGAGCGTGAAAACGCTGCGAAACGCCGTCATATCTGATATCAGATATCAGATGTCAGATATCAGATATCCTCGCACCGGCCACCAAAACCCGCGCGCATTGAACGAACCCACTCTTCCTTCCTGAGGCACAGACCCCAATGCAAATGCAGCCACGCGACACCGGCTGGATCGAGGTGATCTGCGGTTCGATGTTCAGCGGCAAGACGCAGGAGCTGATCCGGCGCCTGAAGCTCGCCCAGATCGCCAAACAGGACGTGCAGATCTTCAAACCCGGCCTCGACGATCGCTACTCCGCCGACCAGATCGTCAGCCACGACCAGCATCGCCTCCCCTCGGAGGCGGTCCGCTCGGCGGCGGAGATCCTGGAGCGCGCGAGGCGGGAGGCGATGGTCGTCGGGATCGACGAGGCCCAGTTCTTCGGCGGCGAGCTGGTGCGCGTCTGCGAGGCGCTCGCCGATCAGGGGAAGCGCGTGATCGTCGCGGGGCTCGACCAGGACTACCGCGGCGTCCCGTTCGACCCGATGCCGCAGCTCCTGGCGGTCGCGGAGTTCATCACGAAGCACCTCGCGATCTGCGTGGTTTGCGGGAACCCCGCGAACCGCTCGCAGCGGATCGCGGGAGGCGGGGACAGGATCGAGGTGGGCGCCAAGGACAAGTACGAGGCGCGGTGCCGCAGGTGTTTCCGTACCGGGAGCGAGCGATGAAGGTGCTGATCGACTCGGACGCCATCCAGCGTCGGGTGGGGGAACTCGGAACCGAGATCTCCCGCGACTACGAGGGCAAGGAGCTCGCCGTCGTCGGGATCCTCAAGGGGTCCTTCATCTTCATGGGGGACCTGATCCGCCGCCTCACCGTCCCGGTGACCTGCGATTTCATCCGCTGCTCGAGCTACGGCGACTCGAAGGAGTCGAGCGGACACGTGCGGCTCGACTTCGATACCACGCAGCCGATGGGCGCGAAGCACGTCCTCCTCGTCGAGGACATCATCGACACCGGGCTGACGATGAGCTACCTGCTCGAGAACTTCCGCACGCGGCACCCGGCGTCGCTCAAGGTGTGCGCGCTCCTGCAGAAGCCGGACCGCATGAAGGTCGAGGTGCCGATCGACTACCTCGGCTTCTCCATCCCAGACGCGTTCGTCGTCGGGTACGGCCTGGACTACGCCGGGAAGCACCGGAACCTGGGGCACATCGCGGTGGTGGAGTAGGGACCGCTACTTCTTCGCGGGCCCCCGCTCGGCCTCGTGTTCCGCCCAGACCTGGACGTGCTTCATCTCCTTGCTGTCCAGCCAGACGCCGTGGCTCGCGCAGCGGTCGAGCGTGATGCCGCTCTTGCCGCCGAACACGATCTTCTCCATCGTCCCGGCGCACTTCGGGCAGGCGGCGTTTTCGTCCTCTTTCGCCTTCCCCTCCGCGTTCGCCTTCGCGATCGCGTGCAGGATGTCCTGCTTCTCGCTCTTGCCCCAGGTGTAACTCTTCTTCGTCGTGATCGCCTCCAGCTCCCCCGTGTCGAGCCAGTAGCCGTAGCAGGCCCCGCAGGCGTCGACCTCGATCCCCTCGTACTTCTCGGCCTTCAGCGGAAGTTTGCAGCGCGGACAGTCCATGGCGACCTCCCCAGAACGGAACGCCGCACATCCTATCCGGATCCGCCCGGGCGCACAGGAAAAAAACCGTGAGAGGGCGCGTCCCCGGGGGGTACGCTGGGCATCGCACGGGAGGCGAGAGATGGCGCAAGACCGCAAGGTCCTCTCCGTCCTCGCGAAGATCGCCAGGGCGATCGGCGCGAGCGGCGAGCTGGACGAGATGTTCCGCACCGTCACGCGCGAGACGACGCGCCTCTTCCCCGCCGACATCTGCTCCGTCATGCTCCTCGACGAACCCGGCGGCGAGCTCGTCGTCCAGGAGTCCCACGGCCTCTCGCGCTGGGAGTCGGAGTCGATCCGCTTCAAGCTCGGCGACGGCGTCGCCGGCTGGGTCGCGAAAAACGCGAAGCCCGCGCGACTCCCGGACGTGGAGAAGGACAAGCGGTTCCGGACCGTCCCCGGGCAGCGCAGCCGCATCGTGTCGCTCCTTTGCGTCCCCCTCGTGGCGAAGAAGAAGGTCTTCGGCGTCATCACCCTGACCAACCGCGTGAAGAAGGGCGCCTTCACCCCCGCGCACGAGGACCTCCTCACGCTCCTCGCCGGGCACATCTCGCTGAACGTCGAAAACCACCGCCTCTCGCAGCTCTCCGCGACCGACTCCCTCACCGGGCTCTACAACCACGCGCACGTCGTCAAGCGCCTGGACGAGGAGATGGCCGCCGCGCGCAGGTACCACGAGAGCGTGACGTTCCTCATGATGGACCTCGACCACTTCAAGACGGTGAACGACACCTACGGCCACCCCGCGGGGGACAAGGTCCTCCTCGGCGTCGCCGACTTGATCCGGCGGAACATCCGGGAGAGCGACATCGCCGGACGGTACGGCGGCGAGGAGTTCGCGGTCATCCTCCCGCTCACGCGGAAGGCCGGAGGGGGCATGATCGCCGAGAGGCTCAGGAAGACGATCTCCGGCGCGCAGTTCCCGCTCCCCCAGGGAAACGTCCTCGTGACCGTGAGCATCGGCCTGGCGAACTACCCGGAGGACGGAATCGAGGGCTCGGAAGTCCTGGAAAAGGCGGATCAGGCCCTCTACCAGGCGAAGACGGCCGGGCGGAACCGCCTCCATTCCTTCTAGCGCCCTCTGGACCGGCCGCGCGCCGCGCGATAGACTTCCGCGTCCCGTTGGCCTGTGGAGCGACCGCCCGTGACCAAGCTGACCCCCGTGATCCGGGAGTTCCCCGCCGACCTCGAGACCCCCGTCTCCGCGTACCTCAAGCTCAAGGAGAAGGGCGCTCTCTTCCTGCTCGAATCGGTCGAGCACGGCGAGGACCTCGGCCGCTACTCGTTCATCGGCGTCGGGTACTCCAAGCGATTCACGGCGTGGCCGGGGAAGATCGAGATCTCCACGGACCGCGGCGACCGGATGGAGACGCGGACGATCCCCGTCGACGAGGACCCCCTCTGCCTGCTCGAGACGGAGCTGTCCCAGGTCGAGGTCGAGCGCCACCCGCTCGTCCCGGGGCTCCTCGGCGGCGCGGTTGGCTGGGTCGCCTACGACTACGTCCGCTACCTGGAGCGCCTGCCGCACAAGGCGGCCGACGACCTCGACCTGCCCGTCTGCCAGTTCTACATCGCCGACACGCTCCTTGTGTTCGACCACCTGAAGCGGAAGATCGTGCTGGCGTCGCTCGCGGAGCCGACCGACGAGTCACGGAACGCCGCGGAGGGGCGGCTCATGGCGATGGCGCAGCGCCTTCGCTCGCAGATCCCGCAGGAGACGTTCATCCGCGCCGCCCCGAGGCCGCTGGAGTTCACGAGCAACCTGTCGAAGGACGAGTTCTGCGAGCGTGTCCGGCGCTCGAAGGAGTCGATCAAGCTCGGCGACGTCTACCAGGTTGTGGTCTCGCAGCGGTTCGAAGGAGACGTCCACGTCCACCCGTTCAAGGTCTACCGTGCGCTCCGCTGCCTGAACCCCTCGCCGTACATGTTCTACCTCGATTTCGAGGCGATCCAGCTCGTGGGGTCCTCGCCCGAGGTCCACGTGAAGCTGGAGGGCCGCACGGCGACGCTCCGCCCGATCGCGGGGACGAGGCCGCGCGGCGCGAGCGACGAGGAGGACAAGGCGTTCCGCGAGGAGCTCCTCGCCGACGAGAAGGAGCGGGCCGAGCACGTGATGCTGGTCGACCTCGCGCGGAACGACCTGGGGCGGTGCTGCGACTACGGGACGGTGAAGCCGACGGCGCTGTTCGAGGTGGAGAAGTACTCGCACGTTCAGCACCTCGTCTCGCAGGTCGAGGGGCGCCTCTCGGGGACGAACGACGCGTTCGACCTGCTCCGCCACACGTTCCCTGCGGGGACGGTGACGGGGGCGCCGAAGGTCCGGGCGATGGAGCTCATCGAGGAGCTGGAGCCCACGCGACGCGGCGCCTACGCCGGGGTTGTGGGGTACTTCGGCCCCGCGGGCGAAATGGACACGTGCATCACGATCCGCACGATCCTGATGAAGGGGAAGCGGGCCTACCTGCAGGCCGGAGCGGGGATCCTGTGGGACAGCGACCCTGTGAAGGAGTGGGAGGAGTCGTTGAACAAGATGGAGGCGCTGAGGCAGGCCATCCGGATGGCGGGCGAGGAATTCTAGACCATGATCCTGATCGTCGATAACTACGACTCGTTCACGTACAACCTCGTCCAGTACTTCGGGGAGATGGGGAGGCCGATGGTCGTGTACCGAAACGACCAGATCGACCTCGAGAAGGCGAAGACGCTTGCACCGACGCACCTCGTCATCTCGCCGGGGCCGGGGCATCCGCGAGACGCCAAGGCCTCCAACGAGCTGCTGAAGCACTTCTCGGACAAGATCCCCGTCCTCGGCGTCTGCCTGGGGCACCAGTGCCTGGCGCACGTGATGGGAGGGGACGTCGTGGGCGCGGAGCGACTGATGCACGGGAAGACGTCGCTCGTCTACCACGACGGGAAGTCGATCTACCGCGGCCTGCCGAACCCGTTCAAGGCGACCCGGTACCACTCGCTCATCGTGAAAGAGGAGACGCTCCCGCCGAACCTCGTCGTGAGCGCACACACGTCGGAGGGGGAGATCATGGGGATCCGTCTGAAGGGACTCCCCGTCGAGGGCGTGCAGTTCCATCCGGAGAGCATCCTGACGACGGTGGGAAAGACGCTCCTCTCGAACTTCCTCGAGCTCAAGCCAGCCGGGCGCGCATGATCCAGGAAGCCATCCGCGCCGTCGCCGAACGCAAGGACCTCACCTCCGAGCAGGCGGCCCAGGCGATGGGGGAGATCATGCGCGGCGAGGCGACGCCGGCGCAGATCGCCGCCTACCTGACGGCCCTCAGGATGAAGGGGGAGACCGGGGACGAGCTGGCGGGGTCGCTGCGCGTGATGCGCGACAACGTGGTGCGCGTCGAGACGGGCGGACGGGCGTGTCTCGATAACGCGGGGACGGGCGGGGACGGTGCGAGGACGTTCAACATCTCGACGACGGCCGCGCTGGTGATCGCCGCGGCAGGGGTCCCGGTAGCGAAGCACGGGAACCGCAGCGTCTCGAGCCGCTGCGGGAGCGCCGACCTCCTGGAGTCGCTGGGCGTGAAGATCCAGCTCGACCCGGAGCGGGCGCGGAAGTGCCTGGAGGAGTGCGGCTTCGTGTTCCTCTTCGCGCCGGCGTTCCACCCGGCGCTCAAGCACGCCTCGCCGGTGCGGAAGGAGATCGGCATCCGGACGATTTTCAACCTGCTCGGGCCGATCGCGAACCCGGCGTTCCCGAAGTTCCAGCTCGTGGGGGTGTACCAATCCAAGGCCATGGAGCCCGTGGCCCAGGCGATGCGTGCGATCGGGATCGAGCGCGCGTGCGTGTTCCACAACGTCGACGGGCTCGATGAGGTGGCCTCGACGGGGGTGACGCATGTCGTGGAGGTGACGCCGACCGAGACGCTTCGCTACCAGGTGGCCCCCGAGGACGCGGGGCTGCCGCGGGGGGCGCTCGCGGGGCTGGCGGGGGGAGAGCCCGAGGAGAATCGGCAGATCACGATCGACATCCTCTCGGGCATCCGCGGCGTGGGGCGCGACACGGTGATCCTGACCGCGGCGCTGGGGCTGCGCACGGCGGGGGTCGTCCAGGACCTCCTGGAGGGCGCTTCACGGGCCGCCGAGGCGATCGACAGCGGCAAGGCGCGCGACCTCATCGACCGCCTGGTCGAGGTCACCAACCGCGCCTGAGCGTCACTTGACGTGGCCGCGGTCCTCGACGGTCCCGGCGACGATGTCCACCGCTGAGTAGCCGAGGGACCAGTGGTTGCACTCCGCATCCCAGCCGTCGCACCAGGTGACGTCCAGCTTGCCCCCGTCACCAGGGTTGATCGAGATGGGAACGACCGGGCGTCCTTCCCAGCGCGCCTGCTCACGGAGAAGCGAAAACACCTTGCGCTCCACGTCGTCGCGCGCGGTGAGATTGCCGAAGACCCTTACCTCCACCTCCGGACCCTCTGTTTCCATCACCTTCCCCGCGACCGGGTCCCAGGCGAACACGACGGCGCGGTCGTCCCCGAGCCAGTACCCCGCCACGACGAACCCGGTCTGCTCGACCTGGGGCCCCTCCGGCCCGGCCATCGACGTGCCGTCGACGACCGTGTCCCAGAAGACCACCTTCACGCGGTCGTCCGGTACCTGGGTCGCGTCCACGCGCGTGCGAAGCGCCGCGAGCGCCTCCACTCGGTGCTTCGCCACCTCCGCGAGGTGTCCTTCCGACTTCCCCTTCTCCTCCGCCGCAGCGAGGGCCTCCATCGCCTTCGCGGCCTCGGGATTGCCGTCGATCGAGGCCAGGACGTCTGCCACATCGGACCCGAGCGCGGTGACCTGGTAGGTCCCGGCCAGTTCCCGACCCAGGGTCCACACCGTCGTCCAGTCCTTCTCCGCCAGGGCCTTCTTCAGCACCTCGAGCTTCGCGGCCCCATCCGCCATCAGCCCGTCGTATCGCTTCCGCGCCTCCGCCGTGAAGCGGAAGTCCTTCCCGCAGTTGGAGGCGATCGCGACGACGATCTCCAGGTCCTGCACCGCCCCCCTCGTGTCGCCCGCCGTGAGGGCCTCCGAGGCCCGCTTCCAGGCCCCCCACGCGTTCCGGTAGAACCCCGCGTCGATGGGCGGCTTCTCGAGCTGCGCGAGGACGGCCTGGCACGTCTCCGCCAGCGCCTTCCCGTCCGCGAACGAGTCCGCCAGCCCGCGCCATTGTGCGTCGGGGCCGAAGAGCTGGAGCGCGGGCGTCCGCGAGAGGTCGCAGGCCGATCCCCACCGCTGGTCGAACGCCTTGCGCTCGTCGGACTCCTTCGAGACGTCCATGCGATAGAGGGCGAATCCGTACAGGACCCGGGTCGCCTCCGAGGCCCCGATGGCCACCGGGGCGTCCCCCTCCTCGCACGCCTCGTAGACGTACACGGCGAGCGGCGCGCCGCGGTCCTCGGCCTCGTCCAGGGCCTCCTGCAGCGTCGCGTTCCACGGCAGCGTGTCGATCGACCGCTCCTCGGTCCCCTGCGCGAACGCGGCACCCGCCAGACAGACCACACACGCCCAACGCATCACGGTGCCTCCCACTTCCATTCGTCCCCGACCCGCTTGAACCGCCACGTGAGCCGCTTCGTGAACTGCTTCCCCTTCGCCAGGGTCTGCCCGATCGCGAGCTCGAGGTCGCCCCACGGATTCCCCGAGGTGTCGTGTCTTGGAGGCTCCTCCGCACACTTCAGGTCGATGTCTACGTACGCGCAGGCATCGTCATCGCCGGTGTACGTTTCCGCAACGCGGCAATCCACGACCTCCACGGGAACACCCTTCGCGCCCACTAGCCACGACAGGAGCACGTCGTCGGGCAAGCCCGCCGTGTCCGCGACCAACATGCGTCGCACGCGCACGACGTCCCGGTAGAGAAGCGCTTTCGCCACCTCGTCGACGCGCTTCTTGAGGCGGCTCTCCGACTCCCCGTAGGCAAGTTCCGAGGAGGTCTGGCGCAGCTTCGGCCAGAAGCGAATACCGACGATCACGAGGATTGCCACGACGAGGAGGGCGATGAGCGGCTTCCCCGCGTCCCAGACGTAGCCGACGAGGCCGCCCACGGCTTTTGCCGCTCTGCGGCCGATCGGCGGGGGCTTCAGGAACCCGCACTGGAAGCAGACCCGCTGGTCGGGCGACATGATCCGCCCGCATCCGGGGCACCGCCCCGCCGCGACCACCGGCCGCGAAGGCGCCACGCCGGTCACGAGGTTCGCCCCGCACTTCGCGCAGAACTCGCTCCCATCCGTTTGCGCGGCGGAGCACTTCGGGCAGGGAATGGCGATGTCGATCGCGCCGAGGCCGTTCCCGCAGTGGGGGCACTTCTCGGCGTCGACGTGAACCGTCTCGAAGCAGTTCGCGCACTCCTTCACGCCGTAGGCGATCGTCGTGTGGCGGTCGCTCTGCCCCTTCTCCATGCGGCGCTGGGCGCGGAGGAGCGCGCGCTGCGCAGACTTGTCGATGTAACGCTTCTCGAAGAGCAGCTCGGCGAGGGCCGACATCTTCTTGGTCTCGCGGAATCGGGCCTCCTGGAGCGTCAGGCACTCGTCGACCTGGACCTGCGTGGCCATCTTCTCCTCGACGGCCATCCGGCCGACCTCCTTGGAGGCGGACCGCTCGCGGCGGTACCCCTGCCCGCGCAGGATCCGCGCGATCCGGCGGTCGCTGAGGAGGCCCATCTCCTTGAGGACCTCGCCGATCGGCTTCTGGACGTGGGCGGCGAGGTACTTCTCCTGCCGCGCAAGGGCCTCGTGGACCTGCTCGGGCGTGGCGTAGCCGTACCGGACGGCGATCTGACCGAAGAGCGCTGGGGTGGACATCGCACAAAATTGTACGAGGGCGGTTCCACGTTGACGCTGTTTTTCACCGGGCACTATAATCACCGCCGATGCGATTCATCTGTCCGAGCTGCGTGACGAGCTTCGACGTCGCCGACGAGGCGGTCGGCGCGCTGGTCACCTGCGCGAAGTGCGGTGCGACGTTCCCGCCCTCTTCGGCGCAGACGTACGTCCGCGCGCCAACGCCCGTCCTCGTGAGCGGCGCGCAGGCGCCGACGCGCGGTCCGGGGTGGCAGGGGCCTCCCGCCGGGACGCGCCTCGGCGGGTACACGCTCGAGGCCCCGATCGGCTCGGGAGGCATGGGCGTCGTCTACCGCGCGCTCCAGACCTCCCTCTCGCGCCCCGTCGCGCTCAAGGTCCTCCCGCCGGAGCTCGCGAGCGACCCGCAGTTCGTCGAGCGGTTCCACCGCGAGGCCCTCGCGCTCGGGTCCCTCTCGCACCCGCGGATCGTCTCCGTAATCGACCGCGGCGTGGAGGAGGGGATGGCGTTCCTCGCGATGGAGCTGGTGGAGGGGGAGGGGCTGCGCCAGAGGATGCAGCGAGGCGCGGTGACGCCGAAGGAGGCGGTGCGGATCGCCCTCCAGGTCTGCGAGGGGCTCTCGTACGCGCACGGGAAGGGCGTCGTACACCGCGACATCAAGCCCGAGAACCTCCTCATGGACCGCTCGGGGAACGTGAAGATCGCCGACTTCGGCCTGGCGCGGATCGTCCGCGGGGACACACGCGAGTCGCTCCGCCTCACGATGTCGAACATGGCGCTCGGGACGCCCTTCTACATGGCCCCGGAGCAGATGGAGGGGTCAGGGGCGGTGGACGGGCGCGCGGACCTCTACGCGCTCGGCGTGGTCCTGTACGAGGCGCTCACGGGGGGCCTGCCGATCGGGCGATTCGAGACCCCGCGCGAGAAATTCAGGGACGTCGACGCGCGCCTCGACGCGCTCGTCCTGCGCCTCCTCGAGAAGAACCCCGCGCGGCGCCCGGCCTCGGCGGACGAGACGGCCTCGGCACTCCGCGAAGTCCTCGAGCGGCCGCTTCCGGCGGGCGGCGCGCCGCCGGACGAGCCGACGAGGCTGCGGCCCGCGGTCGCGGCGGTCCCGATGCCGCCGCCGCGCCTGGGCCCGAGGCCGATGCGGATGGTGATCGGAGGCGCCGCCGCCGCGGTGTTCGCGGTCTTCCTCGCGATGATCGTCTTCGCCACGGCCAAGAGGTCCGAGCCGATGCCGGCCCCGCCCGGGCGCATCGACATGAGCGGGCCGACGATCCTCGCGCCGAACGAGTTTCCCCCGCAGGTCCAGTGGGTGGAACCGGTCGCCGACCTCGAGCGGCAGGTCAGGGACATGGTCCAGACCTACCAGAAGCAGTACGGGCACGTCCCGTACACGACGAACGAGCTCTGGGACTCAATGAAGGCCGGCCGACCGAACTACCTGGACGGGTACGAGGTCAACATCAATCCCAAGACCGGCGAGGTCACGATCGAGAAGGTCCCCCAAAAGCAGAAGAGGTAGATGCAGGCGAAACTCGCACTCGAGGACGGGACGGTCTTCACCGGCACGGCGTTCGGGGCCCCGGGCGAGCGGTGCGGCGAGGTCGTCTTCAACACGGCGATGTCGGGCTACCAGGAGATCCTGACCGACCCGTCGTACAAGGGGCAGATCGTCACGATGACGAACCCGCTCATCGGGAACTACGGCGTCAATCCCGAGGACATCGAGTCGCCCGTTCCGCACGTCGAGGGGTTCGTCGTGCGGGAGCGCTCCCGCGTGGTGTCGAACTTCCGCGCCACGGAGTCGCTCGAGGGGTACCTCGCACGATACGGCGTGATCGGAATCGAGGGGATTGACACGCGGATGCTCACGAAGCTCCTGCGGGTGAAGGGCTCGCTGGTGGGGGTGCTCTCCTCGGTCGACCTCGACGACGCGAGCCTGGTGAGGAAGGCGCAGGCGGCCCCGAAGATGGAGGGGCAGGACCTCGTGAAGGTGGTGAGCGCGAAGGAGCCTCGGACCTGGACGCAGCCTCCCCACCCGGTGTACGGGCAGGCCTCACGCACCGAGCAGCGCTTCCGGATCGTGGCGGTGGACTACGGGATCAAGGCGAACATCCTGAGGTCGATTCGCGGCCTCGGTAGCGAAGTCACGGTGATGCCGGCGACGTCGACCTCGGACGAGGTTCTCGCCAGGCGGCCGGACGGGGTGGTGCTCTCGAACGGCCCGGGCGACCCCGCGGCGCTGCCGTACGCGGTGGCCTGCGCGAAGGGGCTGCTGGGAAGGGTCCCGATCTTCGGGATCTGCCTGGGGCACCAAATCCTGGGGCTCGCACTCGGTGGGAAGACGTACAAGCTGAAGTTCGGGCACCACGGGGGGAACCACCCGGTGAAGGACCTGACGACGGGGCGGGTGGAGATCACGAGTCAGAACCACGGCTTCGCGGTCGACCCGGCGTCGCTCGAGGGGAAGGGCGTCGACGTGACGCACGTGAACCTGAACGACCAGACGTGCGAGGGGATGGCGCATCGGAGCCTGCCGGTGTTCTCCGTGCAGTTCCACCCCGAGGCGAACCCGGGCCCGCGCGACTCGCTGCACCTCTTCGAGCGCTTCGCGCGCCTGATGGACTCGCACGCCCCCGCCCTCGCTGCGAGGTAGTGCGAGGCGAGGTCCGTCACGGCGCCTGGGGGAGGCGCGCGTCCACGGTGTCGAGCAGCGGCTCGCCGCAGTGCGCGGCGATCCACGCGCGCGAAAGGTCGCGGAGGCGGACCACCTCGCGCCAGCCGTCGCCCTCGGGACGGATCGGCGGGCCGACGTGAACCTCGATCCGGCCCGGGCGGGGGAGTCGCGTCCCGTCCCGCAGCACCTCCCGCGCCCCGCGGAGGGCGACCGGCACCACCTCGGCCCCCGCCGACACGGCCGCCTGGAACGCGCCGAGGCGGAAGGGCCGCAGCCCCGTCGCAGAGGTGAACGTCCCCTCGGGGAAGAACACCAGCGTCTCACCACGCGCGAGCCCCGCCTCGATGAGGGCCTGGTCCTCCACGCCCCCGCGCGCGTCCTCGCGACGCACGGCGTGCGCCCCTGTTCCCCTCGCGATCGGGCCGAAGACCGGGTCCGTGAAGAGCTCCCGCTTCGCCACGAAGCGAGGCTCCCCTTGCAGGACCGAGGCGAGGAGCATCACGTCGAGGTAGCTCACGTGGTTACACACGAGGACCCGCGGACCCGGCCCGCGGAGGTGCTCCCTCCCGACCACGCGGGGCACCAGGCCGGCGAGGCCCGTCGCCAGACGCGCCCAGGCCTGCACCGCCGCGCTCGCGCGGGCCGTCGAGCCCTTGGCGTGGCACAGCGCCCACGCCGGGATCAAGGTGAAGAAGATCTCCGTCATGACGTACGCCCCGTAGACCGCCTCCAGCGCGCTTCGCACCCCCCGCCGCGCCCCGTCGAGGGCGCGATCGAGCGCCGAGCGCGCCAGGAATCTCCACGCCCGCGCCACGGGACGGGCCTCGAAGCCCCCCCGCAGGTAGGCCTCCCTCGCCGCCGAGCGACGGATCTTGCCGCTCGACGTCTTCGGGATCGAATGGGCGGGCACGAGGAGGACGTCGTCGGGCGCCACGCCGAGCGCGTCGACGATCCGCTCGCGCACGGCGCGGATGACCTCCTCGCGCTCGGCCTCCGTGCGGGCACGCGACTCCGCCGCGACGACGAGCGACTCCGCACCGTCCCGCCCCGGGGCGGCGAAGACCGCCACGCTCCCCTTGCGAACGCCCGGCGCCGCGCCGGCGATCTCCTCGATCTCCTGGGGCACCAGGTTGCGGCCCGCCTTGATCACGAGGTCCTTCCAGCGCCCGGTGACGAAGACCTCCCCCTCGGCGACGTACCCCAGGTCGCCCGTCTCCCTCCATCCGTCGGCGCGGACGAAGGCCGCGGTCGCCTCGGCGTTGCGGTAGTATCCCGGCGAGGCCGACTCGCCCCGGAACTGGATGTTCCCGACCGTCCGCTCCGCCACGGCGCGCCCGTCGGCGTCGACGACCCGCACCTCGCTCCCCAGCACCGCCGAGCCGGTGCCGACGAACTTGATCGCTTCGGCCGCCGACCCGCCCTCGACTGGAAGTGCGCGGCCCTCCCGCTCGAACGGCCCGCGGCTCACACGGTCGATGCGCGGAGCCATCCCGCAGGGGGGAAGAGTCAGAGCCAGGGCGGTCTCGGCGAGCCCGTACGCGGGGAGCATCGACTCGGGGCGGAAGCCGTGGGGTCCGAGCCGCTCGGAGAAGCGTCGAAGCACCTCGGGGTGGATCGGCTCCGCTCCGTTGATCGCAACCCTCCAGTTCGAGAGGTCCAGCCCCTCGAGGGCCCGGTCGGACAGCTTGTAGGCGCACAGGTTGTAGGCAAAGTTCGGGGCGGCGGAGATCGTCGCTCGGTGGCGGTGGATGGCCCGGAGCCACCGCTCGGGGCGCTCGAGGAACCAGAGCGGGGAGGCGATGTGCGTCGGGAAGCCGCCGTAGAGGGCGCCGAGCCACGTGCCGATGAGGCCCATGTCGTGGTAGAGCGGGAGCCAGGTCACGCAGACGTCCTCGGGCGTGAGACGGAGGCCCACGGCCATGGCCTTGAGGTTCGCCATGACGTTCGCGTGGGTCAGCATCACGCCCTTGGGCATCCCGGTGCTGCCGGAGGTGTATTGCAGGAAGGCGAGGTCCCCCTCGCGCACCTGGGCGCACGACGCGGCGCCCGGGCGTCGCACCTCGGCGAGCCGCCAGGCGCCCAGCAGGCTGCGGACGCGCGATCGCAGCACGCGCGCGATCGACTCGGTCCGCTCGGAGGCGAGCAGCATCCTCGCCTCCGCGGCGTTCAGGACCGTGGCCTGGCGGTGGGCGTATTCCTCGATCTGATCGGCGCGGTGCGGCGGGTAGAGGGGCACGGGAACGCCGCCAGCCATCATGACGCCGAAGAAGGCCTCGAAGAACTCGCGGGAGGTCGGGAAGACGAGGGCGACGGGGGCCCCGGCGGGGAGGCCGCGCTCGGCGAGGCCCGCGGCGACCGAGGCCGCGGCGCCCCAGAGGGCCCCGTAGGAGATCGGGACCACTTCGTCGCGCCCCGTGGTCAGGTGGATGTGGACCGCGTCGGGGGTCGCCTCGGCGCGGCGCTGGAGCAGATCTACGAGGGTCTTCGCCCCCGTCGTCCGTGCGGCGCGCTGGCGATCAGGGCCCGGCTCGGGGGAGAGGCGCGGCTCGCAGATGGCTCGTTCCTCGCGGGGGGCGGCGAGGGAGGCCTCCACAGCGCGGGCGAGGTCCGCGAGGGTGCTCGCGGAGGCCGCGGCGCCGTCGGGGAGCTCAACGCGGAAGGCCTCCTCGATGCGCACGACGAGCTCGACGCGCTCCAGGCTGCCGATCCCGAGGTCGCGATCGAGGAAGGCCTCGGGGTGCACACGAGGCAGGGCGCGTCCGGCTCCCAGCTCGCGCAGGAGCTTCTCTGCGAGGAGGGCAACGTCCCTCTCGACGGCGGACGGATCGGTGGTGGCAGTCGGCATGTCCCTCTCCCGCGAGGGAGTCTACGTGGGGACAAGGCTGGATGCACCGGCTTTCCGCGACGCCCCGCATTTGCCGGAAGGCCTTCCGACAGGGTAGGATCCACCATCCTCCAGGAGCCGTGAATGGTCGACCCGATCTCGCTGCCGCCCGCGCCATCGGATCCGCTCGGGAAGACCGTGACGCGGGTCGGATCCGACTCCGGGGAGACCCTCCGCGCGGGCTCCTCCTGCGTCCCGACCGCCGCACCCGACCCGCGTGACGTCGAGGGCGCTCCCTTCGGACGCTACCGACTCATCGAGGAGGTCGGCCGCGGAGGGATGGGCGTCGTCTGGAAGGCCTGGGATACCCGCCTCAAACGCATCGTCGCCCTCAAGCAGATCCTCTCCGAGGACTGGGCCTCCCCCGACGCCCGCGAGCGCTTCCTCCGCGAGGCCCAGCTCGCCGCGCAGCTCCGCCACCCCCACATCGTCGGCGTCCACGACGTCGGCGAGGAGGACGGTCGACACTTCCTCACCATGGACTTCGTCGAGGGCCTTCCGCTCTCCAAGGTCCCACGCTCGACGCCCGAGCAGGCGATGCAGTGGGTCAAGGAGCTTGCCGAGGCGCTCGCCTACGCCCACGCCCAGGGCGTCATCCACCGCGACGTCAAGCCCGCCAACGTCCTCGTCGACCGCGAGGGGAAGGCCCACGTCGTCGACTTCGGCCTCGCCCGCGAGACCGACGCCGCCGCATCCGCGGCCCTGACCGGGAGCGGCGCCGTGGTCGGGACGCCGCTGTACATGAGCCCGGAGCAGGCGACCGGGGACCGCGCCCGCGTCGGCCCCGCGAGCGACCAGTTCTCCGCCGGCGTCGTCCTCTACGAGCTGCTCACGGGTCGGACCCCCTTCGACGGCCAGGCGCTCCGAGACCTCCTCAACGCCATTGCCGAGACGGACCCCACGCCGCCCAGGCGGATCAACTCCTCGGTCTCCTGCGAGGCCGAGACCATCTGCCTCCGCGCCCTCGAGAAGGACCCCGCGCGGCGCTACCGCTCCATGGCCGAACTCGCCGCCGACCTCGGGCGGGCCCTCGCGGGAGAGCCGATCCTCGCCAGCCCCGTTTCCGCGGCGTCGATGATCTACAGACGCGCCCGCAAGCACCGCGCGGCCGTCAGCTTCGCCATGCTCGCCGTCGTCATCGCGCTCGGCGCGTTCGTCTGGAACGAGGCACGGACCCGGGACACCCGGGACCGCGCCCAGGGGCTCGTCGCAAGCGCCACGGCGACCGAGCTCCTCGCGAGCCGCCTCCAGGGACGCCAGGCCGAGGAGGCCTACCGCGAAGCCGCCTCCGGTTTTGCCGAGGCCCTCGCCGTCGACCCCGACAACGCCGACGCCCGGGCGGGCAAGGACCGTGCGGAGCGTGCCGCCCTCTCGGTCTCCGACGCCCGCACCCGCGCCGACAACCTCCTGGAGCAGGCCCGCTCCCGACTGGAGCGCGCCGCGTCCCTCTTCTACAAGGAGAACGCCACCTACGAGGACGTCCTCAAACAGGTCGATCCCGCCCTGGCAGCGATCGACGAGGCCCTTCGCCTCGCCCCCGACCATGCGACAGCCCGCTACCTGCGCGGCCGCGCGCTCGCCCTTCGCGGCGACGACCTCATGGGGTACGACGAGTTCTCCCACGCCCTCCTGATCGACAAGAACTTCGCGCCAGCCCTCTTCGAGCGGGCTCGCCTCCGGTTCATGTGGGCCTACCTCTCCGCCCTCACGATTCCGGGCGCGGAAGGGGTGATCGACGCGCGCCACGCCAATGTGCAGTTCCAGGAGGCCATCCAGGACCTCAACGCGCTCCGGGGCGCTCTCCAGGGGACCGCCGCCGCGGACGGGAGCGAGGAGTGGCAGATGGCGACCGAGTTCGCCCTCGTCATGAGGGCCTACCTCGATGGCGACCGTAATCTCGCAGTGACGAAGGCCCAGGAGTCGCTCAAGCGGCACCCCGTAGCCGACGGCCGCGAGATGTTCCTCTGGGCCCTCGGGGTCATGGTGCCCGGGAAGGCGGGGACGGACCGCCTGGACGAAGCCATCCGAATCCGATCCCACTTCCCGCTCGCCCGCTACTGCCGTGGGACGCTCAAGCTGCAGAACGGGGACCTCGAGGGCGCGGTGACAGACCTCTCTGACGCCATCGCGTTCAGCCCTGGCATGAACCTCGCCTGGGCGCACCGCGGACTCGCCCGCGACCTCCTGGATCGCCGCGACGAGGCGATCGCGGACTTCGACGAGGCCCTCCGCCTCTTTCCGACCATGTACCTGGCTCTCAACGGCCGCGGGCTCGCGAAGCGGCACAAGGGGGACCTCGCCGGCGCGATCGCGGATTTCAACGAGATGATCAAGTTCTGGCCTGACGTCCCCGGACCCTGGGTCAACCGCGCGGGCTCGAAGGCGGCGATGGGGGACACCGAGGGGGCCTTTGCCGACGCCGAGGAGGCCTTCCGCCTGGACCGCCGATATGCCGGGATCTGGCTGGGGCTGGCCGAGGCGTTCGAGACGCGGAAGGACTTCGACGCGGCGATCGACGCCTGCTCGCGCGGGATCCTCACCGCCGAGGACCCGAGCGATCTCCTGAGCCAGCGCGGTGTGTACCGGATCAGGAAGGGCGACCTCGACGCCGGGGAGGTGGACTTGAGGACCGTCCTGGAGCGCAACCCGAGCCACGCCGCGGCGCACTACAACCTCGGGTGCGTGCACGCGATGCGGGCCGCCCGGTCGCCTGAGCGGACCGACGAGGAGACGGACCTCGCATTCCGGTCTCTCGAGGCTGCCGTGGAAGCGGGATTCCGAGACGCAGCACTGATGGAGTCCGACCCGGACCTTGACGCCCTACGGAACGACCCGCGGTTCCAGGAACTCCTCGGCCGAGTCCGTCGCCGGTAGCCCGCCGGGAAGGGCACGTCAGGATTGCCGGTCGCCCAATGATCCGGGTAGACTGTCCCGTTCCTGTCGTGCCCCGACCACAGGACCCCGGAGAAGCGTAGGATGACCGAGCCGACCCCTCCAGCCAGGAACGCGTCGCCGACCGATCTCCTCCCCAGGGAGAGGAGGACGATTTACGTCGTCGACCGGGACTTCCAGTTCCGCTACCTCACGAACTGGATCTTCATGACGCTCGCGTTCATCGCGGTCATCATCGCGGTCCTCTACGCGGGCCTGACGCTCCTCCACAACGTCGGGCGCGAGCAGGCCATGTCGACGCTCTCTTTCATGCTTAGGGCGAACGGACTGTTCGTCATCCTCCTGACGCTCTTCATGGGGCTCTACACGATCCTCCTCTCCCATCGCGTCGCAGGCCCGGCGTACCGGATCACGCGCTGCGTCCAGCGGATGTGCGAGGGGGCCTACGACTTCACGGTCACGCTTCGGAAAAAGGACTACCTGAAGGACGTTGCCGCCGACCTGAACGTGCTCCTGGCCGACCTCCGGAAGAGGCAGGCCAGGGTTCGGGAGGGGTTGGAAGCGGCACGGATGGCCAAAGCAAAGGCGGCGCAGGGGGCCGGGAACGCCGACATGGTGGCGGACCTCGACCGGGCCTGTGCGGCGTTGGATGAGGCGCTCAGGAAGGTCGAGGCGCCCGCGGAGAAGGGGCCGGTCCCGCCCCCCGCGGCGCACTAGACCGGATCGGCGCATCGCTGGCAACGCCAGCTTGCTGGTTCGAGAGGGATGAGGTGCGCGATGGGCGTGCGCATCCCGCGGGGCTCGACCCGCGGGTTCACGCTGATCGAGCTGCTGACGGTCCTGCTGATCATCGCGATCCTGCTCGCGGTTGCGATCCCGATGCTCATTCGCAGCCGGATCGCCGCGAACGAGGCGGCCGCCATCGGGGCCGTTCGCGTGCTCCAGGGCGCCATGGAGCAGTTCCGTGTCGAAAACAAGCGCTACGGCACGATCCTGGAGATGGGGGCTTCGAATCTGCTCACGGGCGACATGGCCTCGGGAACGAAGAGCAGCTACAAGTTCGAGGTCTTCGTCGATCCCGTCAATTGGACCGCGGTGTTCCACGCCGAGGGCGTTCCGGAGGTGTACAACCGCACGGGGACCAACTCGTACTACGTGGACGAGTCGGGGGTGATCCGCTTCCGCGACACCGGGGGGAACGCGGTCGCCCCCCGTGCCGACGCGGAGACATGGACCGAGGTTGGCGACTAGGGGAATCGAGCGATGCCGGCAACGTGCGTAATCGGGGTCCAGTGGGGCGACGAGGGCAAGGGCAAGATCGTCGACATTCTCGCCCAGAAGTCGGACCTCGTCGTACGGTACCAGGGGGGCGGAAACGCCGGACACACGGTGGTGGTCGGGGATCGGAAGTTCGTCCTCCACCTCGTGCCGAGCGGGATCCTCCAGCCCGGGTGCGTATGTGTCATCGGGAACGGCGTGGTCGTCGACCCGGGGCAGCTCTTTGAGGAGATCGGCACCCTCGCGAAGCAGGGGATCGCCCTCGACGGGCGGATTGTCGTGAGCGACCGCGCGCACGTCGTCTTTCCGTACCACAAGCTCCTCGACTCCCTCACCGAGGCGGCCCGCGGGGCGGGGCAGATCGGAACGACGAAGCGCGGGATTGGGCCGTGCTACGCCGACAAGGTCGCCCGCGTCGGAATCCGCGTGGCCGACCTCTTGAACGCGGACGTCTTCGCGAAGCGCCTCCGCCAGAACGTGGAGGAAAAAAACCGCGTACTCCGCCAGCTCGGCCACGAGGGGCTCTCGTTCGAGGACGTGCACGCCGAATACTGCGGGCACCGCGAGCGGATCAGGCCCTTCGTGAGGGACGCGATCGACCTCGTCAATCGCGCGCTCGACGAGGGGAAGCGCGTCCTCTTCGAGGGGGCGCAGGGAACCATGCTCGATGTCGACTTCGGGACCTACCCCTACGTCACGTCGTCCAGCTCCGACGTGGCCGGGGTGAGCGCGGGGACGGGCGTCTCGCCGAGGAAGATCGGAAGTGTGATCGGGGTCGCAAAGGCCTACGCGACGCGCGTCGGGAGCGGGCCGTTTCCGACGGAGCTGTCGGACGCTCTCGGGGGCGCGCTCCGCGAGAAGGGGCAGGAATTCGGCGCGACGACGGGACGCCCGAGGCGCTGCGGGTGGTTCGACCTCGTCTCCGCGCGCTACGCGGTGCAGTTGAACGGCATTGACGCCCTGGCCATCACGAAGCTCGACGTGCTCGACGACCTGCCGGAGCTCTCGATCTGCACGGAGTACCGCTGGGGCTCGTCGCGCACGAGCCGCTTCCCGGCCGACATCCAGGCGCTCGAGACGTGCGAGCCGGTCTACGAGACCATGCCCGGCTGGCGGACGAGCACCACGGGCGTGCGCCGCTTCGACGACTTCCCGCCCAATGCCAAGCGTTACCTCCAGCGCCTCGCGGAGGCCCTTGGCTGCCCGATCCAGATGGTCAGCGTGGGCGCCGAACGCGACGAGATGATCTACCTGTAATGTCCTCCACCACCGAAGGCCTTCCGCCCAAGGACCGCCTGCCGCGGCACGTCGCGATCATCATGGACGGCAACGGGCGGTGGGCAAAGCGCCGCGGCTGGATGCGGATCCGCGGGCACGAACGCGGCGCCGACGTCGTCCGCGAGGTCACGGAGGAGTGCGCCCGCATCGGGATCGAACGCCTCACGCTCTACGCGTTCTCCGCGGAGAACTGGAAGCGGCCGGAGCGCGAGGTCGCCCTCCTCATGAAGCTCCTCAGGAAGTTCCTCGTCGCCGAGCGGTCCACGATCCTGAAGAACAACATCCGCTTCACCGCGATCGGGCGGCTGGAGATGCTGCCCGACGACGTAATGGGGGACCTGCGGGAGACGATCGGGGCGAGCGCGACGAACACCGGCATGGTCCTCTGCCTCGCGCTGTCGTACGGCGGGCGCGCGGAGATCATCGACGCCGTGAGGAAGGTCGCTGGCGAGGTTTCCCGCGGGGCCCTCAATGCCGCGACGCTCACCGAGGAGTCGTTCCGAGCGTACCTCTATGACCCCGGGATGCCCGATCCGGACCTCCTCATCCGGACCGGGGGCGACGTGCGGATCTCCAACTTCCTCCTGTGGCAGAGCTCGTACGCGGAGATCTGGGTCACGCCCGTCATGTGGCCGGAGTTCTCGAGCGAACACCTCCACACCGCCCTGCGCGACTTCGCCGCCCGCGAGCGGCGCTTCGGGGACGTCCGGGAGTAGCGATGTTCAAGGTCCGGATCCTGCTCGGCCTCGTCCTCGTCTCGGTGGTGAGCTCCGTCTTGTGGCTCGACCACCGCTTCCACGTATCGTGGGGTTTCGCGGGGATCCTCGTCCTGATCTGCTCGGGGGGCCTGTACGAGTACGCGAAGCTCGTCTCGAGGCCGGAGCTCAGGCTGCCCGCGGTCGAGGTGGCCGCGCTCGGCGGGGCCTTTCTCCTGCTCCAGATCGCCCAGCCGCCGCACGGGGGGGAGTACCTCCTCCCGCTCGTGGCGTTGGTGGTCGTCCTCTTCCTCTCGGAGGGGGTCTTCCGCGGCGACCCGAACCGCTCCGAGGCGGCCGTTCTCTCGATCGCCGGGCTCGTCTACATCTGCTTCCTCGCCTCGTTCGTCACGCGGATCCGCTTCTTCGACGGGTTCGGCGAGGCGGCCTTCTACTGGTTCCTCGCGGTGAACAAGGTGACGGACAGCGGGGCGTTCTTCGCGGGGAAGACGCTCGGCCGACACAAGCTCTGCCCCAGCGTGAGTCCCGGAAAGACGTGGGAGGGGAGCGTCGGAGGGACGATCGCGGGGGTCGGCGCCGGGATGATCGTCTGGTCCGTCTCGTCGATGCGGGACGTCTTTCCGTGGTGGTCGATCCTCCTGGCCGCGATTCCCGCGAGCCTCTCGGGGCAGGTGGGGGACCTCGTCGAGTCGCTCTTCAAGCGGAAGGCCGGGCAGAAGGACTCCGGCGCCCTCCTGCCCCAGTTCGGCGGGTTCCTCGACCTCCTCGACTGTCTTCTCCTCTCCGCGCCGTTCTCGTACTATGCCCTCCTCTGGATGCCGAGGGTGCAGTGATGGCGACGCCGAAGTATCAGGGGATCCTGTTCCTGTGCACCGGGAACTCCTGCCGGAGCCAGATGGCGGAGGGGTTTGCGCGGCTGCGCATGCCCCCGGGCGTGCGGGTGTGGAGCGCCGGGACGGCGCCGACGGGGGAGGTCCATCCGCTTGCGATCCGCGTCATGTCGGAGGCCGGCGTGGACGTCTCCGGTCACCGCTCGAAGTCGCTCGCGGAGATCCCGCTCTACTCGGTGGACCTTGTGGTGACCGTGTGCGGCACCGCGGACGACGCGTGCCCCGTGCCCCCGCGGACGGGCGCGCGGATCCACTGGCCGACCGACGACCCCGCGAAGGCGGCGGGGGGCGAGGAGGAGGTCCTGGCGGTGTTTCGGAGGGTCCGCGACGAGCTCCGGCAGCGGGTGAACGACCTCGTCGAGGGATTCCTATAGCCCGCGGATCTGCCGGGGTGCTATGATTTTACTGCTGTCGGCTCATGCTCGCAGGGTCGATCGCCCCCGAGGGATGCCTTGGACCGTCCCTACGAGCAGGAACGACGCGAATTCGTACGCGTCCACCTGGAGATCCCGGTCACCTACCGATTCGTGTCCCAGCACCGCGACGAGAGCGAGCTGGACCACGTCTACCGCGGGACGACGTCCAACATCAGCGCCGGGGGGCTGCTCCTGCGGGGGGAAATCCCCTTGATTCCCTGGATTCCCGAGCTCCTGATGCAGAAGATGCTCATCGGCGTGACGCTCGGGCTCCCCGACGAGGGGCCGCCGGTGAAGGCGCTCGCGAGGGTCGCCTGGCTCGAGACCGTGGAGGAGCCGTCGCTCCGCAGCCGCATGGGGCTCGCCTTCCGCGAGATCACGGCGGCGGACCGCGAGCGGATCTTCCAGTTCATCCTGCAGTCCCTGATGCCGATGTGAAGGGAGAGATGGACCAGCCATACGAACAGGAACGTCGGGAATTCGTCCGGGTGAAGCTGGAGGTCCCGGTCCGCTACAAGTTCCTGGCAAAGGACCGGAACGAGCCGGAGTTCGACCGCGTCTACGAGGGGACGACGTGGAACATCAGCGGCGGGGGGCTTCTCCTGGCGGGGCGCATCCCGGTGTTCTCGTGGCTCCCCGATCTCCTCCTCTCGAAGATCCTGGTCGGCGTGAACATCCTCCTGCCCGGCACGGACAACCCGATCAAGGCGCTTGCGCGCGTCGCCTGGATCGAGACGATCGACGAGTCGACGCAGCGCTGCGGGATCGGCCTGAAGTTCCGCGAGGTCACGACCGCGGACCGCGACCAGATCTTCCAGTTCGTGATCCGTTCGCAGATGCCGTCCTAGCCGGGACGCGAGATGGTGGAGCCACAGCCGAAGCCGCCCTCGAACGGGGAGGACGTCACGGTCGCGGGCAGCCCCGCGGAGCGTCCCGTCCCCGAGGGAGGCCTCCAGCAACTCGGCCACTACCGCATCCTGGGGCCGCTCGGCCACGGCGGAATGGGCGTCGTCTACAAGGCCTACCACGCGGGACTCGATCGCACCTACGCGCTCAAGGTCCTCTCGTTCGCGCAAGTCGCCGGGACGCCGCAGCCCGCCGACCCCGTCGAGAGGTTCCTCCGCGAGGCGCGGGCCGTCGCGCGCATCGGCAAGCACCCGAACATCGTCCAGGTCCACGACGTCGGGCACGAGGGGACCCACTACTACTTTGCTATGGACCTCGTGGATGGCGAGCCGCTCGACTGGCGGATCAACGAGAAGCCCCTTCCGCCGCGCGAGGCCGCCGCCATCGCGCGGGACGTCGCGCGTGCCATCCAGGTCGCCCACGAGGCCGGTATCGTCCATCGGGACCTCAAGCCCTCGAACGTCCTCCTCACGAAGGAGGGCGTCCCCCAGGTCTCCGACTTCGGCCTGGCGCGGGACGTCCGCGACGTCCGGAAGCTCTCCTCGGAGGGACAGATCCTCGGCACGCTCCAGTACATGGCCCCCGAGCAGGCGGAGGGGGACACGGCGCGGATGGGGCCCGCAACCGACGTCTACGGGATCGGCGCCACGCTCTACGAGATGCTCACGGGCCGCGCCCCGTACGCGGGCGAGACGCAGCTCGAGATCCTCGCGAAGGTCCTCGAGGCCGACTCGCCGCCCGCCCGGAAGGTGAACCCCTCCGTACCGATCGACCTGGAGACAATCTGCGAGAAGGCGATGCAGCGTGACCCGACGAGGCGGTACGCGGGTGCGAAAGCCCTGGCGGAGGACCTCGACCGCTTCCTCGTGGGCGACCCGATCCTCGCGCGGCCCATCTCGAGCATCACGAGGATCGCCTGGAAGATCTCGCGGCATCGTCGGGTCGTCCTGCCGATCGCCGCGGCGGCCGCCATTGCCGCCGGCTTCGGCGCGTGGGCGTGGGTCCAGTCGAGGGGGGCCTCGGACGACCGTACGGCACGGGCGCAGGCGGAGGCCTCCGAGCGGGGGGCGCGCGAGGCCCTCGAGAAGTCGAGCCGCGCGCAGACGGTCCTCGCGAGGTGGACCGCGCTCGCGGGGGCCGTCCGCGCGATGGAGGTCGTGCGGTGGGATTCGACGCTCTCGATCGACGAGAGGCGGTCCCAGGGAGCGGAGGCCTGGAAGCAGGTCGAGGAGTTCGTTGCCGAGACGCCCCGGGACCCCTCCTCGCAGGCGACGATGCGCGCCCTCGCGGGGTGGGCGCGGCGGCTCGCGGGGTGGGACGAAGAGGGGACCGCGTGGATGCGAGAGGCGTCGCGGATCGACCCGGCGCTGCCGTACGGGGCGCTGATGGAGGCACTGGGGTGCTTCTCGGAGTACATCGCGCGACTGGAGCTGCCGCGGACCACATACGGCGTCGACGGCCTCCTGTTCGGCCCGCCCGCCCCCGAGACCGCTGAGATGCGCGGATTGCGGGAAGACATGGAGCGGCTGCTCGATCAGGCCGCCGCGGCACGGGTGTGGGGTGGCGGCCTCGCGGCGGACTTCCGCGCGGCGATCGACGCCCTTCGCGCCGTGCAGGCAGGACGGTACCAGGAGGCCGAGCAGGGGCTCTCCGCGGCGATGGGGGCGCCGGCGATGCAGTTCTTCCGCAACGACCTCCTCCTCGCGCGATCCCAGGCGAGGTACCTCGCGAAGCGGTTCGAGGAGGCCCTCTCCGACCTGGAGAAGCTCGAGGGCGCGCGTCCGCGCCAGGCCGAGGTGCACTACTACGAGGGGATGGCGCACTCCGGGGTGGGCGCGGAGCGGATCGCCCGGGAGGAGAGCCCGATCCCGGCGTACGGGCGGGCGGTGAAGGCGTTCAACAAGGCGCTCAAGCTCAGCCCGTCACTCGTCGCGGCGCACACGAACCGCGGGATCGCCCTCGTCGGTATTGGGGAGACCGAGAAGCGGCGTGGCGAGGACCCTCGGAGCGCGCTCGAGTCGGGGATCGAGGCCTACGAGGAGGCGATCCGCCTCGCCCCTGACTTGGTGGAGGCCTGGAATAACTCCGGGAACGCCCTCACGTACCTCGGCGACGCGCGGGGAGAGAGGGGGATCGACCCGCGCGAGACATACGACCGCGCGATCGAGCGGCTGGGCCGGGCCATCGCGATGGACCCGGACCTGTCCGATGCGCGCAACAACCGTGGAATCGCGCAAAAGAACCGGGCCGACGCGGACGCCGCGCGCGGCGGGGACCCGCGCGAGCAGTACGCGAAGGCGATCGCGGACTTCGACGCGGCGCTGGAGAAGGAGCCAGGCCATCCGCACGCACGGATCAACCGAGGGGTCTCGCGGGTGCGGCTCGGAGACGCCCATGCGGCGCGCGGCGAGGACCCGGTCCCGTCGTACGAGGAGGCCCTCCTCGACCTGGACGAGTCGGTCCGTCGAGATGGCAGCAGCTTCCTGGCGCACATGGACCGCGGGAACGCCCTCGAGGCGTTGGCGAAGTGGAAGCTGAACCGCGGCGAGGAGGTGGGGGAGCTGCACGAGAGGGCGATCTCGGACTACGGAGAGGCGGTCCGCCTCCGGCCGGGCCACTCCGACGCGTGGATGTGCCGCGGGCTGGCGTGGATGGCGAAGGCGAACGCCCTGGAAGCGAGGCGCGAGGACGGCAGGGAGTGCCTGCAGAAGGCGATTGCGGAGTTCGACGAGTCGATCCGCTTGAAGGCGGATGCGCCCAGGGCGTGGGGAAACCGGGGACTTGCGTGGAAGGGGATGGGGGACGAGGTTCTGAAGGCGGGCGGCGACCCGATGGAGGCGTGGAAGAAGGCCATCGACGACTACGACGCGGCGGTGCGCTGCAATGCGTCGTTCGCGGAAGCGTTCATGAATCGCGCATCGGTGTGGCTGTCAATCGCCCAGTTCCAGGCGTCGAGCAGCAAGGACCCACGGGAGGCGGGAGACAGGGCGATCGCGGACCTCGACAGTTCGATCGCGATCGACGCCTCGGACTGGATGACGTGGAACAACCGGGGGGCCGCGAAGCTGCAGCGGGGCGAGCACGGGGCGTCCATGGGGCAGAACCCCAAGGCCTACCGCGAGGGGGCGCTCGCGGACTTCGCGGAGTCGCTCGCGCGGAACCCGGCGAACTGGATGGCCCGCGCGAACCGCGGGATGCTCTACGAGGTGCTTGGAAGGCCCGACGAGGCGGCGGTGGAGTACGAGGAGGGGCTCAAGCACGCCCCCGGGCAGCGGCTCCTCCGGGAGCGTCTCGATGCGGTGCGACGGGAGGTGACGCCCCGCAAGTAGACCCGGCGCGCGCTGGGTATGCCCGTTCCTGCCGTCCTCCACCCGACGATCTCATCCTCTTCCCCAGCGGCCGCAGCAGACCACGAGCGGCGAGCCGGAGAGGCAGAGGCAGGGGAGGAACCCGAGCAGCGGGTCGCCGGCCCACAGGTCGCGGAGGAGCGGCATCCAGACGCGGCAGATCGCCAGCACCGACGAGCGCCTCCGCAGGCTGTGCAGACGAATGAGGAAGCGGGCCACCCAGTCGAGCACGTCCCAGCCGGGGCAGGCGTCCACCAGCTCACGGAGCCATTCGCCCGGCGCATCCGCGCGCAGTTCGTACGCAAGGCGACCGAGCGCGATCGTGCGCGAGATGGCCTCCCGCAGGAACTCCTCCTCCCCCAGGCGCATCTCGTTCCAGGAGAGGGCGGCCAGCTCGACGACCGCCAGGTCGCCGCACGGCCGCCCCGCGCAGAACTCCATCCAGAGTACGATCGCGTACACGTTGAACGGGTCCGGGGTGGGGATGCGGGACACCTGCCGCCTCCACAGGTCGGCGATCTTGTACGGCTCGCCGAGCGCCTGGGCCTGCGCCCGGAACGACTCCTCGTCGCAGTCGACCCCGAGCGACGCGAGCTCGGGGAGGATCGACGAGACGTTCATCGGATGAGGGAATCCCTCGACCTCCAGCGGGTCGAGCTCGATGCGGGTCCTGTCCATCTCACACCTCCTTTCATGTGTGGAATGGTGATTCACGGGACGTGCCAGGGCTGGTCGGCTGGGGTGGATTCGTCGCAACCCGTGGAGCGACAGGTGGGCGCGTCGGAATCGGGCGTCGCGCGCGCCTCGGCAAAGTGCTGGAAAAGCCGGCGGTCCGGGAAACGAGTGCTGGAAAACGCCCCACTTTGCAGCGGGCTACGCGCTGAGCTCGGGGGAGGGGGCAGGCTCAGGCTCGGCCGTCTGGAGGTGCGCAGGGGCGGCCGCCGCGGCGGGGGAGGGAGGCATCTCGCGGGCGAGGACCTCGCGGGCGAGCGCCAGATAGTCGGCCGCCCCGTTCGAATCGGGGGCGTACTCGAAGATCGACTTCCCGTAGCTCGGCGCCTCGGCGAGGCGGACGTTGTTGCGGATCCGCGTACGGAAGGCCTGCGTCGGGAAGACGCGCTCGACCTCCTCCACGACCTCGCGCGCGAGCCCGGTCCTCGCGTCGAACATGCACGGGATCACGCCGCTGATGTGGAGCGAGGGGTTCGCGCGACGGACGACATCCACGGCGCGCGTGAGGAGCGAGATCCCCGCAAGGGCGAAGAACTGGCACTGGAGCGGGACGAAGACCTCGTCGACGTAGACCAGGACGTTCACGTTCAGGATCCCGAGCGAGGGCGGACAGTCGATGAGGACGTAGTCGTACCCGGTTACGGCCTGGAGGGCGCGCCGGAGGTGCGTCCCGCGCCCCTCGGAGCGCGACAGCTCCGACTCGGCCGCGGCGAGCGAATCGCAGGACGGGATGAACTCGAACCGCTCCGCGATCCGCCTGCGCGCGTCGGCGAAGGTCGCCTCGCCCAGGAGCAACTCGAAGACGGTGTCGCCGACCTGCTTCTCCTCGATCCCGAGGGCGAGCGTCGCGTTCGCCTGGGGGTCCATGTCGATGAGGAGGACGCTCCGCCCCAGGGCGGCGAGGCCCGCGGCGAGGTTGACCGCGGTCGTGGTCTTCCCCACGCCCCCTTTCTGGTTCATGATGGCGATGCGGCGCATGGACATACTTTATGAATCGGCGCGCGCCACCGCCAGCTTCGCGTCCTTCTTCTTCGAAAGCTCCGCGACCAGATTCCCGGCGAGGAGGATCGCGGCGCCGACGATCATCCCCCGCGTGAAGCGCTCACCGTAGAACTGGTAGCTGAAAACCGCGGCGAAGACGGGCTCGAGCGTATAGATGACGGCCGCCCGGGTCGGGTTGATGTCCTTCTGGAAGCGGTTGACGGCCCAGATCGCCAGGACCGTCCCGGGGAGGACGAGGTAGAGGAGCGGGGCCCACGCGCGCGTTTCGTGGGCAATCTCCCAGACCCAGGGCGTGGCGGTCAGCGTGCGCCACCCCCCGAACACCGGGACCATGGCGAGCGTGAGCGGGATCGAGACCACGAACATCAGCCACGTCGTCCCAAGAAGAGGGACCGTCCTCATGAAGCGGTCGATCATGACGATCTGGACGGCGAAGCAAATCGCGCCGATCAGGTTGAGCGTCTCCCCGCGCCCCCACCCGCCGGCGTCGGGCCCCGTCAGGAGCAGGAGGCCCACCGTGGAGACGATGACAGCGAGGGCGAGCCCCTTCGGGGGGACCTCCCGCATCCACAGCCAAACGACCACGGGCGTGAACAGCACGGTCAGGCTGGTCAGGAAGGCCGACATCGACGGGGTCGTGATCACGAGGCCGACGCCCTGGAAGAGGCACCCCGCGACGCACGCGACCGACATCCAGAAGGCGGCCTTGAAGGCGGGATACGTGAGCTCCCGGACCGCTCGCGGGAAGCACAGGGGAAACAGGATCGAGGCGAGCACGAATCGCAGGAACATGAAGACTACGGGCGAGAGCGCCACCGACGTGCCCGCGGCGGAGGGGCAGGCGCCCATCGCGACAATCGCCATCTTGGCGGTGAAGAACGTGGAGCCCCACACGACCGTCATGGCGACGAGCCAGATCGTCGCGACGCGCTGCCGGCGGGCATCGACCGAGGGGACCACCTAGGGCTTCCCCTCCCCCAGGATGCAGGCGAGCAGCGCCTTCTGCGCGTGGAGGCGGTTCTCCGCCTCCTCGTGAATCAGGCTCTGCGGCGAGTCGGCGACCTCGTCGGTCACCTTGATGTTCCTCCGCATCGGGAGGCAGTGGCTGAACCAGGCGTTCTTCGTCAGCGACATCTTCGCCTTGTCGACGATGAAGTGCTTCAGGTCCGCGCGGACCTTCTTTTCCTCCTCCCACCGCCCGAAGTAGCCGAGGTTTCCCCAGCTCTTCGCGTAGACGAACTCCGCCCCGCGGTAGGCCTCCTCGATGTTGTCCGTCACCTTCAGCGACCCGCCGGCCTCCTTCGCGTTGCTCTCGGCGGACTGCATGAACATCGGGTCCAGGTCGTAGCCGGGGGGCCTCAGGACCGTCACGTCCATGCCGAAGCGGGTGCTGATCAGGAGGCCGCTGTTCGCGACCGCCGTATTCAGGCCCTTCGGGTGCCACGTCCACGTCAGCACGAACTTCCGCCCCTTCGGCTCGCCCATCCTCTCGCGGATGGTCTGCATCAGCGCGAGCTCCTGGCACGGGTGGACGATTGTCTCCATGTTGATTACCGGCTTCTTCGCCCACCGGACGAGGGAGCGGAGCATCACGTCCTTCTTGTCCTCCTCCCAGTCCTGGAACTTCGGGAAGCAGCGGATCGCGATCGCGTCGAAGAAGCGCGAGAGGACGGCCGCGGCCTCCTTCATGTGCTCCTCCGGCTCGCCGTCCATCACGACCCCCTCGCGCGGCTCCATTGCCCAGGCGTCCTTCCCGGGCGCCAGGACCACCGCGTGGCCGCCGAGCTGGAACATCCCCAGCTCGAAGCTGCTTCGCGTCCGGAGCGACGGGTTGAAGAAGAGGAGGGCAATCGCCTTGCCCAGGAGCGGCTTGCCGTGCCCCTCGCGCTTCATCTTCGTGGCGAGGTCGAGGACGTACCCCAACTCCTCGCGGCTCCAGTCCTGCGTGGAGAGGAAGCTGCGGCCCTTCATCGAGGTCATCGCTTGTCCTCCAGGTCGGGATCGGGCGGGTTGCCGAAGATCTTCATCCAGTCGTCCACTTCGGACGGGGAAATCCCGCGGGACTTCTCGATTGGCTCGTCGTCGGGGCGCCCGCGGGCGCGCCTCAGGGCGGCCTCCGTCTCGCGCAGGAACTCGACCGCCTCGATGCACGTGGCGCCCCGCTGCGCGACCGCGCGAGCGATCTCCAGGTCGCTCGAAACCACAGTGACGCCGCCGGGGCTCTTTGCGTGCATCACGATCCCGATGATTGTGTCGTCTGCGCGGCTCCCGGGGCTCGAGAAGATCACCTCGACGCGGTCTCCGGGCCGCGAGGTCGACTTCCCCGCCGAGGAGGCCTGCGTCCCGTCGAAGACGATGACGGCGCGGCCGGACCGCGCGGCCAGGAAGCGGGTCACGAGCGAGACGAGGGCGTCGCGCTCCCGCTCCAGCTCGCGGCCGTCCATCCGCTCGCCGGGATCGCGCCTCGCGAAGAGGACGTTGTAGCCGTCAATGACCCACATGGAACGGGCCCGCACCCTCACGGGTGCGACTCCGGGGCGCCCTTACGGGCGCGACTCCAACTGGTGGAGGACGCCGCCAACCACGACGGCGACCGCGCGGCCACGGACCTTGCGCCCCGCGAACGGGCAATTGCGGCTCTTCGAACGGAACCGCGAGGGGTCGATGGTCCACTCGCAGCCCGGGTCCAGGATGGTCACGTCGGCGTCCGCGCCGGGCGTGAGCGTCCCCTTGGCAATCCCGAGGACGCGCGCGGGGTTCACGGTGAGCTTCGCGATCGCCTGCGAGAGCGTCAGCACGCCCCCGTGCACCAGCTCCGTCAGGACGAGCGGCAGGAGGGTCTCCATCCCGATCACGCCGAACGGCGCGGCCGCGAACTCGACCTCCTTGTCCTCCGTCGCGTGCGGGGCATGGTCGGTGGCGATGACGTCGATCGACCCGTCCGCGAGCCCCTGCTTCACCGCGTCGACGTCCGCCTTCGTCCTGAGCGGCGGGTTCATCTTGTACACCGGGTCGTACCCGCGTACGCACTCGTCGGTCAGCGTGAAGTGGTGCGGGGTCGCCTCGGCCGTCACGCGGACGCCCTTCCCCTTCCCCGCGCGGACGAGCTCGACCGTGCCGGCGACCGAGATGTGCGCGATGTGGAGCTTCCCGCCCGTGACCGCGGCCAGGGCGATGTCGCGGGCGACCATGATCTCCTCGGCGACGCGGCTCATCCCCGACAGGCCGAGGATCATCGAGATCTTCCCGTCGTTCATCACGCCGCTGCCGACGATGTCCTTGTCCTCGGCGTGCGAGATAATCGCGCGATCGAACATCTTCGCGTACTGGAGCGCCCTCCGCATGACGTCGGCGTTCTGGATCGGGCTCCCGTCGTCGGAGAAGGCGACCGCACCGCCGCGCAGGAGCTGCCCCATTTCCGCGAGCTCGACCCCCTGCCTTCCTTTCGTGACCGCGCCGATCGGGAGGACGTTCGCCATCCCGGCGCGCTTCCCCTGGAGGACGACGAACTCCGCGGCCGCCTCGGTGTCGACGGCGGGCTCCGTGTTCGGCATCGCCGCGATCGTCGTGAGGCCCCCGGCGATCGCCGCCGCGGCGCCGCTCGCGATCGTCTCCGCGGCCTCCTTGCCGGGCTCGCGGAGGTGGACGTGCATGTCGATGAGACCCGGGCAGACCACGAGCCCCTTCGCGTCGATGACGCGGTCGGCGCGCGCAGCGGCCCCGATCGAGCGGACCTTCCCGTCCTCGATCAGCACGTCCGCGACTGCGTCCAGGTTCTGCGACGGGTCGACGACCCTACCGCCTTTGATCGCCAGCGTCGGCATGGGACTCCTCGGCTGCCGGAATCTCCTTCGCGCCGGAGCAGAGGTAGAGGACCGCCATGCGCACGGCAAGGCCGTTCTCCACCTGCTTCAGGATGACGCTCCGCTCCCCGTCGGCAACCTCGGGGGAGATCTCCACGCCCCGGTTCATCGGTCCCGGGTGCATGATCATCACGTCCGGCTTCGCGCGCTTCAGGCGCTCCTCGTTGATCTGGAAGAATCTCGCGTACTCGCGGATGCTCGGGAACATGTTCGACTTCTGCCGCTCCATCTGGATCCGGAGCAGGTTGATGACGTCGACCTCGCCGATGATCTCGTCGAGGTTGTAGCTCACCCGCACGCCCAGCTCCTTGAACGCCGCTGGGACGAGCGTCGAGGGGCCGCACGCAATGACCTCGGCCCCGAGCTTCAACAGGCCCCAGATGTTCGAGCGCGCCACGCGGCTGTAGGAGAGGTCGCCCACGATCGCGACCTTCAGGCCCTCGATCCGCTTCTTCACCTCCCGCATTGTGAAGATGTCGAGGAGCCCCTGCGTCGGGTGCTCGTGCGCGCCGTCCCCGGCGTTCACGACGCTCGCCCTGAGGACTTTGGACAGCATGTGGGGCGCGCCGCTCGCCGGGTGGCGGATCACGACGAAGTCGATCCCCATCGCCTCGATGTTCTTGGCCGTGTCGACGAGCGTCTCGCCCTTCGAGAGACTCGAGGTGGACGGCGTGAAGTCGAGGACGTCCGCGGAGAGGCGCATCGCGGCGAGCGTGAAGCTCGACTTGGTCCGCGTGGAGGGCTCCACGAACATGTTGACGACGACCTTGCCGCGGAGCGCGGGGACCTTCTTGATGCTCCGCGTGCTGACCTCCTTGAAGGAGGCGGCCGTGTCGAGGACGGTGCGGATCTCGTCGGCGGAGAGCTCCTCGAGGCCCAGGAGGTGCCGTCGCGTCCAGGCGGCGCTCATGACGTGGACTTCCCTTCGATGACGACGACCTCCTCGGCGGGGTCGGTCTCGGCAAGGCGAACGCGGATGGAGTCCCCGCGATGCGTGTCGAGGCGCGCGCCGACGTAGTCGGGCTGGATTGGGAGCTCGCGGTGGCCGCGGTCGACGAGGACGGCGAGCTGGATGGTGCTCGGGCGGCCGAAGTCGACGAGCTCGGTCAGAGCGGCGCGCGTCGTGCGGCCGGTGAAGAGGACGTCGTCGACGAGGATGACGTCCTTCCCGTCGAGGTGGAAGGGGATGTCGGTCGCGCGCACGGTCGCCTTCGCGCCGTGGGTGTCGAAGTCGTCGCGGTAGAGGGTGATGTCGAGCGTGCCGAAGGGGATGCTCGCGCCGCACTTCTCCTGGAGCGACTCGTGGATGCGCTTGGCGAGGACGACGCCGCGGGTGTGGATCCCGACGACGGCGAGGCGGGACCTCGAGGCGTTCCGCGCGAGGATCTCGGTGGTCATCCTCGCGAGGGCCTTCTCGATCGCGGGCTGGTCCAGGAGAGTCTTGGGGTCCGGCATGGCGGGAGCATGATAGGGTCCGCGGGCGGAAAAGTCCAAAATCCCGTATCGAGGGGCACGCGGGGCACGCGTCACGCCCCGGTGGGAGGATCGGCGGTCGGCTGGGAGTCGCGCCTGTCGCGGATCACGCGCGCGGGGACGCCGCCGACGACGGCGAATGCGGGGACGGGCTTGGTGACGACGGCCCCCGCCGCGACGACGCACCCCTCGCCCAGGTCGTCCATGACGATCGCCCCCGCCCCGATCCAGACGTCGCGGGCCACGGTGATCATCCGCGGGACCCCTTCCTGGAGCCGCATCGGGACGTCGGTCCGCGTCATCCCGTGCGCGTCTCCGCCGGAGAGGAGCACGACGAACCCGCTGCATAGGAAGTCGTCGCCGATGTCGGCCCACCCGACCCAGGTGCCCGGGCCGAAGTAGGCGTGGTTCCCCACGCGGGTCTTCGGACTGCGAAGGACGGCCATCCAATTGACGACGAGCTCCGCACCGCACGAGGCGAGCGTCGCGTGGTACCAGGCGCGACGGAGGTAGATGCCGAGCGTCCCCGGAACGGGGGCGAGGAGCTCGCTCGCGCCAAGGAAGCTGACGAGGCGGATCCAGTAGAGGAGGAACAGGGGCAGCAGGAGGACCGTTGCCACGGCCGTGGCCGCGCGCTTGAGGGCCCGCCGGGGGGACCGAGCTGCCGGGGTGGGTGTATCCATGGCGCGCGGATCCTACGAAACCTCCGCTGGATGTCCAGACCGGCGGGAGATCCCAGACCCGAAATCCCAGATCCAAAATCCAGGATCCCAACGAAATCCCAGATCCCACCCTCAGCGCCGCAGGCGGGATCTGGGATTTCGTTGGGATCCTGGATTTTGGATCTGGGATTTCGGGTCTGGGATCTCCCGCCGGTCTGGACTTCCACCGCCGCTTGCGTACGATCCCGCCACGATGTCCGAGCCCCTCACGCTCCCCGAACGCGCGGGCCGCGCGGCGGTCTGGAACGTCCTCGCCCTGGGGACGCTCGCCGTCCTCACATTCGCGACGGGGATCCTGATCGCCCGGACGCTGTCCAAGACGGAGTACGCCGCGTACGGCCTCTTCGTCGTGCTGGTGGCGGGAATCCTCGCCGCGGTGGACCTGGGGCTCTCGGCGAGCGTTGCGAAGTTCGCGGCGGCGGCCTCGGCGGAGGGGGGGCGACGCGGGCTCGTCCGGCTCCTCTCGCTCATGGCCGGAATCAAGCTGACGCTCCTCGGTCTGGCGGGGGTCCTCGTGTTCCTCGCGGGCGACCCGGTGGCACGGTTCCTCGGCATCCCGGAGGGGGTCCCCACGGGCTTCCTCGCGGCCATCCTCATCGTGGCATGCCTGGACCTCCTGTCCGATGTCCTCCAGCAGGGGCTCGCAACGGTCTTTGCGCAAGGGACGCTGTCGGGGATCCGGGTCGCAGAGTCGATCACGCTCTCGGGCCTCACGATCGCGCTGGTGCTTTCGGGGAAGGGGGTGGAGGGCATCCTCTGGGCCTTCGCCGCGGCCTCGACGCTCAAGCTTCTCCTGTCGGCGACCGGGCTGACACTTCGGATCCGGTCGCTCCCCTCGGGCCTCGCCCCGGCGCCGCTCGCACCCATCCTCCCTCGCCTGGCGCGGCATGCGGCGACGTTCTATGCGGCGAAATGGGGGGCGTACCTGGCGGGGCCCTTTGCCGTCGTGGTCCTCCGGAAGACGTGCCCGGACGCCATCGTGGCCGACTTCTCGCTCGCCGCGGACCTGAGCGCCCGCCTGATCGAGTTGGCAACGTCCCCGGTGAACTCGCTTCTCCTCCCGATCTTCGCGCACCTGGTGCTGGCGCCAGACCGGGGACCGGTGAGGCGCGCATTCGGGGTGCTCACGAAGGTCTACGCGATCGTGCTCCTGCCCACCGCCGTGGGGCTCTGCGCCCTCGCCCCGATGCTCTTCCACGTCCTGTACGGGGAGCGGTACGTCGCCGCGACGCCGTTCTTCCAGGTCCTCTTCGGGCTGGTCTCGCTCGACATCGTCTTCTACGCCGTCGCGTCGAGCGCGATGATCAGCTCGGAGCGGTACGGTGCGTTCCTCCTCTCGCGGCTCCCGATCCTGCTGGCCGCGGCCTCGGCGGCATACGTCGTCCCGGTCGCGGGGCCGGTGGCGGCGGTCGCGGTCCTCGCGGGCTCGCGCATCGTCGCCGTTGCATGGCTGGTGCGGTCGGCGAAGCGTCTGCTCGGCGCGAGCGTCCCGGTGCGCTTCCTCCTACGGCAAGCGGCGATCGCCGGGGTCCTGGCTGTGCCGCTCTGGGCGGCGGCTCGATGGCTCCCCCCGAGCGTGTGGGTGCTCGCCGGGGCGATCCTGGGGTACGCAGCCCTCGTTCTGGGCGCTTTGAAGGCGACCGGCGGGATCGGCGCGGAGGACCGGGCGGCGCTCGTGGAGATGCGCCTCCCGCTCAAGCGCGTTTTGCTCTGGCTGTTCTGATCCGCTCTCCCGAGAATGTCGCGCGTGAAGGGGATCTTCCTCGGCTGGGACCGCTCGCTCCTCCTCCCGCCGGGCCAGGCGGCCGGCGACCTGCCAGAGCGCGCCGCGCGGTACTGCGAGCGGCTCGACGAGCTGCACTACGTCGCGTTCACGACGCGCGCGATGGGGCTGCCGCGGGAGCGCCACGACGGGAACCTCCACGCGTGGGGGACGCACAGCGCGGGGAAGGCGCTCTACCCGATCGACGCGCTCAGGGCGTGCCGCGAGATCGCCTCGCGTTGCGGCATCGACTTCCTGTTCTGCCAGGACCCGTTCCTGGCGGGGAGCGTGGGGACGTACCTGGCGGCGAACGGGGGGCCGCCGTTCGGCGTGGGGCTCTTCTCGGCGTTCTACTCCAGCGCGGAGTGGCGGCGAGAGAGGTGGTACCGCGCGGCGCTGTCGCGCGTGGGGCTGTCGGTCCTCGCGCGCGCGCGCACGGTCCGCGTGCAGACCTCGCTCGAGCGCGAGGAACTGGCGCGGAGGGGAATCGCTGCGGAGCGGATCCACGTCATCCCGGTGCCGTACGTGAATCCGCGATTCGAGGACCCGCGCGAGGAGGGGATGCGGGAGAAGCTGCTCGACGGGCGATTCACGTCGATTGTGCTTTTCGTGGGCCGGCTGGCGCCCGAGAAGGACCTTCCGATGCTGATGGACGCGGCGGAGGCGGTCGGGCGAGAGATGCCACAGGCGCGGTTCGTGACCGTGGGGCGGGGCCCCGAGGAGGCGCGCCTGCGCGAGAGAGCGACGAGGCTTGCGAACGTCCATCTCGCTGGGTTCGTCTCGGCCGCCGACTTGCCGCGCTACTACGCCGCGTGCGACGTGTTCGTGTTGCCGTCGCGCTACGAAGGGGTCCCAATCGTCCTGACGGAGGCCTCCCTGGCCGCTCGGCCCTCAGTGGTCACCCGGACGCCGAACGCGGAGGAGATCGTCCTGGAGGGGGAGACGGGGCACATCGTGCCGATCGGCGACGCGCGGGCGTTTGCGGCCCGACTGCTGGACCGCCTTCGCGACCCCGACGGAACGCGGCGCATGGGCCTCCTCGCACGGGACCGCATGCGCGCGCGCATGGACCCCGCCCGCCTCCTGGATGCGCTCGTGGCGATGTGGCAGGCGACCTGTCGGGAGTAGGGAATGGGCGATTCCTCCATGTCGCAGGGCCACGTAGCGCTGTCCGAGCAAGGACGCACCACTCGACTCAGCTCGACGCGCGGAGGGAGTCGAGCATGTCGCGGACGGACTGGGTGAGAGGGGTGTGAGGCTCCCAGCCCGTCGCCTTGCGGACCTTCTCGATGCAGGCGACCTGCCAGTCGACGTCGGAGGGCGACGGGGGCACGACACGTGGCACGAGGCGACACGGGCGGCGCGCCTCGGCGATGAACAGGGCGGCAAGGTCGCCGATCCGCGTAGCGATGCCCGAGCCGAGGTGGAAGAGGCCTGTCTCCGACGAGAGCGCGAGTTCCCAGAGCGCGTCCGCTGCGTCGCGGACGTCGAGGAAGTCGCGGACCGTGTCCACGCGGCCCACCTCGACGTCGCCTCCCGTGCACTCGGCCTCCACGACCCGGCGCGCGAGGTCTGCGGGCACCAAGCCATCGGGGAGGCCCGGGCCGATCAGGTTAAAAAGGCGGGCGTGGACGACGGCCGGGGCGCCGTCGACGCCTCGGAAGCGCTCGGCGACGGAGGCCTGTTCGAGCTTGTAGCGGCCGTAGAGCGTGACGGGGTTCGCGGGGGCCGACTCGTCCAGAGGCGTCCGTCGGCCGTCGCTGGGGCCCAGCTCGGCGGAGGAACCTGCGACGATCACGCGCAGGCCACGACCCAGCGCCGCGGCGATCACCTCCCGCGTCACTCCGCCGTGGATGGCGATCAGCTCCTTGAGCGTACCGGTCGTCCGCTTCGTGAGGACGAAGACGTGCGTCGGGTGGAGCGTTTTGACCAGGAGCGCCGCGGCCCCTGGGACGGTCAGATCCACGGCCACGTGGGAGCCCTCGGGGGCATCCGGCATCGCACGGCGACCGGCCGTGAGGATCGAGTCGCGGGGGAAGGCATCCGGGGCGCGGCGGACCAGCCATTGGCCCAGGAAACCGGTTCCGCCGAGAAGGAGGACCGTGGGCATGGGCTACGCCTCGGGGAGGAGTTGCGGGCGCAGACGGTCGAAGTCGAGCTGCGCCTGCTCGTAGTCTTCCCGACGCCCGATGTCCATCCAGTAGCCCGCGTAGGGCCAGGCGCGCACCGCCTCGCCCGCCGCGAGCAGGCGCAGCACCAGGTCCGGGAAGTCGAGGCGCACACCCTTCTGCACGTAGCCGAGCACCCGCGGGTGAAACGCGTAGATCCCCATGCTCGCTTGGTACGTGTGCGTCGGCTTCTCGTCGTACCCCGTGATCCGCCCGTCCCCGTCCGTGTGGATCACCCCCAGGTCGATCTTCACCTTCCGCTCGTGCAACGCCACCGTCAGCGTCGCCCCGCTCGCCACGTGCGCGTCGAAGAACTCCCGGTACGGCAGCGTCGTCAGGAGGTCCCCGTTCATCAGCAGGAACGGCTCCGTCAGCCCCTCGATCTGCGCCAGCGGCCCCGCCGTGCCGAGGGGCGACTCCTCCAGTGAGTACCGCACCTTCACGCCGAAATTCGACCCGTCCCCGAAGTAGGCCTGGAGCAGCCCCGCCAGATGCCCCACCGCGATCGTCAGGTCGTCGAACCCCGCACAACGTAGCTGTGAGATCACCACCTCGAGAATCGGGCGGTCCCCGATCGGCATGAGCGGCTTCGGAAGCACCGTCGTGTACGGCGCCAGTCTCGACCCCACGCCACCTGCCAACACTACCGCCTTCATATCACGTACTCCGCATCCCGGTAGCGCTCCGGGTGCGCGCGGATCCAGTCGGCCGTCCGGCGGATCCCCTCCTCGAGAGACACCTTCGCCTCCCACCCGAGCAGCGTCCGCGCACGCGACGGGTCGGAGAGCAGCCTCTCCACCTCGCTCTTCTCCGGACGCACCCTCGCAGGGTCCGCGTCCACCTCGATCCGCTTCCCCAGCACCGCCCCGATCAACGCGACGAGGTCCGCGACGCTCACCCCTCGCCCCGTCCCCAGGTGCACCACCTGGCCCACGGCCTCGTCACGCTCGACGGCCGCGACGAACGCCGCCGCCGTGTCCTCGACGTAGGTGAAGTCGCGCACCGGATGGAGCGCCCCGAGCGAGATCCGGTCCCGCACGAGCGACTGACACAGGATCGCCGGAATCACGGCCCGCGCCGACTGCCTCGGACCGAACGTGTTGAAGGGCCTGAGCGTCACCACGGGCAGCCCGAACGACAGGTGGAAGCTCTCCGCCACCTTGTCCGCGCCGATCTTGCTCGCCGAGTACGGGCTCTGTCCCTGGAGCGGGTGGTCCTCGGTGATCGGGACGGTCCGCGCCGTGCCGTAGACCTCGCTCGTCGAGGTGTTCACGACCCGCGCGCCGACGTCCCGCGCCGCGCAGAGGACGTTCAGCGTCCCAAGGACGTTCGTCTCGACCACCTCGCGCGGATGCACGTACGAGTAGGGGATCGCGATAAGCGCGCCCAGGTGCAGCACGGCGTCCGCCCCATGGACCGCCTGGCGCACCGCCTCGCCGTCGCGCAGGTCCCCGCGGACGACCTCCATCGAGGCCCTGAGGTCCCGCGGGGAGGCCGCGAGCATTCCGTCGTCGCCCCGCGAGGTGTACCGGACGAAGGCACGCACCTTCGCCCCCGCCCGGGCGAACGCCTCCGCGACGTGGCTCCCGATGAAGCCTCCCGCCCCCGTGACGAGCACGCGTGCACCCTGGATGCGCATGGAGGCACCTGTACGCGATGCGCGTCGATTCCTCAATCGTTTTTGGTTAGAATCGCCTGTTGATGGAACCTCCCCGCAAGCCTCCGGACCCGCGAAACACCCAGAAGCGCAGGGAGACCCGCGCGCGCGGAGGGGCCGTCGCCCCCCAGGACCGGACCGCCGAAGTCCCCCCTCCAACCACGCCCCGCAAGGACGGCACGCAGATCGTCGCGCCCCCCGGCCAGACCGCGAAGCCGAAGCCCGACAAGACCGTCGTCTTCAGCGATACGAAGGCGCAGCAGGTCATCCAGGGCGCCGCCCTGCCGAAATTCGCCGAGTACAAGCTCCTCGGAAAGCTCGGCGAGGGGGGGATGGGGATCGTCTACAGGGCGGTCCACTCGAAGCTGAACCGCGTCGTCGCCCTCAAGGTCCTCACCGGCGGCGAGCACAGTTCCGACCAGCAGGTCGAGCGCTTCCTCATGGAGGCGCGCGCGGCCGCGAAGATCTCGCACCCGAACGTCGTCCCCGTCTATGACGTGGGCGAGTTCGAGGGGAAGCACTACTTCACGATGGCGCTGGTCGACGGAGAGACGCTCGACGGCGTGATCACGAAGGACCCGTCGCGGTTCATGACGCGCCCCAGCGAGGCGGTCACGCTGATGCTCCCGATCGTCGACGCGATCGGCGCCGCCCACCAGCAGAACGTCATCCACCGCGACCTCAAGCCCTCGAACATCATCGTCGAGAAGACCGGAAAGCCGCTCGTGATGGACTTCGGACTCGCCAAGGACCTCTCCGAGGGGATGAAGCTCACCCGCACCGGCATGGCGGTCGGAACGCCGAGCTACATGAGCCCCGAGCAGGCCCGCGGCGAGTCGAAGCGGATCGACACGCGCACCGACGTCTACTCCCTCGGCGCCGTCCTCTACGAGCTGGTCTGCGGCCGGCCTCCGTTCCAGTCGGAGACCTACTTCGAGACGATGGAGGCCGTCGTCCGCGACGACGCCGTGTCGCCCAAGCAGTGGAACCCGAACCTCCCCGTCGACCTCGAGACGGTCATCCTCAAGTGCCTGGAGAAGGACCGCGAGAAGCGCTACCAGACAGCGGAAGAGCTGTCGATGGACCTCGCGCGCTTCATCGCCGACGAGCCGATCGCCGCGAGGCCCATCACGGGGACGGAGCGCTTCAAGCGGAAGCTGAGGCGCCACCGGAGGCTCGTCGCGGTCTCGGGCGCGGCCGCCGTTCTCATGATCGGGCTCCTCGTCTACTTCCTCGTCCACTCCGAGTCGCAGGGGACGAAGGGGGCGGAGGCGGAGCGGGTGAAGCGGTTCGAGGAGGTCTGGGGCCCCGGCAAGGCGGCCTTCGAGAAGGGGGACCTCCGCGAGGCGCGCTCGAAGCTCGAGCAGGCGGTGCAGATCCTCCCCACCCACGACGACGCGAAGAACCTCCTCGGCGAGACCGTGAAGCGGATCGACGCCAAGGTCACCGGCCTGGTCCAGGCGGCGAAGGTGCTCTGGGACCGGGGGAGGAGCCTGGAGGCGCTCGACAAGCTGGCGGAGGCGAAGGAACTGCGGCCCGGCGACTCCGAGATCGAGTCGTTCATCGCGAAGGTCCGCGCGGACAGCGTCGTTTTCGAGGTGCGCACGAACCCGCCGGGGGCCGCGGCGACGGTCCTGGCCCGGGATGATGAGGACCGGGAGGTGCCGGTCGACGAGCGCGACCTCGGGCGGACGCCGGTGACGGCCAGGAGGCTCAAACCCGGTTCGTACGTGGTCTCGCTCGAGCTCGACGGGTACGCGCCCATGCGCATCCCGCTCGTCCTGGCCGCGGGGACGCTGGACGTGGTCGCCGCGAGCGTCGACCTTCTCGCGCGGGACAAGGTGCGCGAGGGGATGATCGTGGTGCCGAGCGGGGAGTTCACGATCGGTGGGAGCGCGATCTACGCGCTCCCCGCGGCGAAGCGCACGCTCCCGACCTTCCTCATCGACCGCTACGAAGTCACATGCGGGGAGTACGCCAGGTTCCTCGCCGAAACGCAGCGAAAGCCCCCCGACGGCTGGGAGGGCACGACACCGCCGGAGGGGGAGGAGAAGATGCCGGTGGTGAGCGTCTCGCACTACGACGCGGAGGCCTACGCGCGGTGGGCGGGGAAGCGGCTCCCGACGGAGGAGGAGTGGGAGAAGGCGGCACGCGGGGTCGACGGGAGGCCCTACCCGTGGGGGACGTTCTGGCGTGAGAAGTTGTCGCACAGCGAGGATTTCGAGGGGGACCGCGTCGCGGTCGGGAGCTACCCGACGGACACGAGCCCGTACGGCTGCCTGGACATGGCGGGGAACGTCTGCGAGTGGACGTCGTCGGTCTGGACGGGGGCGGGCGGGAAGCTGGGGGCGAAGGTGATCCGCGGCAACTCGTGGGGGCACGCGCGCGTGGAGAAGGGGCACCACCTGGAGGACGTCTCGAAGCGGATGAACGCGGAGCAGGAGAAGGCGGACGTCTGGCTGGGGTTCCGGTGCGCGGTGGATCCCTAGGTCCCCGTTCCCCTTCCCGTTCCCGTTCCCATTCCCCGAACGGCGCACACGCGATTCGGGGAATGGGAACGGGAAAGGGAATGGGAAGGGGAGATGGACGCTACAGCTTCTGCCCGCACTCGGGGCAGAATTTCGGCGAGCCCTGGATCGCGGCCTTGCACGCGGGGCACGCCGCGGGCTTGGGGACCAGCGACTCGCCGCAGTCGGGGCAGAACTTCCCGCCCTGCGTCTTCGCGCCGCACTTCGGGCAGACCGCGCCCGCCTGGCGCGCCATGTCGCGTCCCTTCATCCAGTCGACCGTTCGCGCCTTCTCCTGGGCCTGCTCCTTCGCGGCCTCCATCTGGGCCGCGGCGACCTCCTCGTCGAGGTCGGGGGCGCACCGCTCGCAGAGCTGCTGTTTCGCGTTCCAGCAGAACTTCTCGCAGATGTACTTGCCGCAGCGCGTGCACTGCTTGAAGAGCGGCTTGATCTCCGCGACCGCCTCCTGCAACGCCTCGTCGTGCGCCTTTCCCCCGATCGCGCGCTGCGCCTCGTACGCCCCGTGCGCCGCGCGGCCGAACACGCCGCCCAGGAAGCTGCTCGCGATCTCCGCCGCGGAGGCGGCCAGACCGAGCTTGTTCAGCTTGTAGGTGGACATGAACCCGTTGCCACACTTCTCGCAGTTGAATTTGAACTGGAACCCCTTGTCGGTCGATAGATCCTCGTAGTTTCCGGTGAATTCGACGCTGCCCATGGGCTCTGCTCCAAGGAACGGCCGGAATCCTAGCAGCGCCCGATTCCATGGACAAGACCCGGATACGATCGAGATATGACGCGAATCCTCTCCCGAACCGTCGCCTGCGCCCTGTGCGGACGATCCGTCGAGGTCCCCTGGCTGGTGGCGAGCCACAGGCTCGGCGCCGCGGACCTCGACACCCGCCCGCCGTTCATGGAGCGGGGCACGATCGCCGTGTGGGTCGCGGAGTGCCCCGGCTGCGGGTACTGCGCCTACGACCTCTCCACCGCGGGGCCTCAGGCCGCGGAGGTCGTGAAGACCCCGGAGTACCTCAGCGCGAGGAAGGACCCCTCGCGCCGCGCGATCGCGAACCGGTTCCTCTGCGCAGCCATGGCCCTCGACGCGGCCGGCGCGCCGACCCGCGCCTTCTGGGCCGCCATCCACGCGGCGTGGGTCTGCGACGACGACGACGTGCAGGGCCAGCTTGCCGGCCAGCGCGCCCCGGCGTCCGAGTGCCGCATGATCGCGGTCGAGTACGCCGCGCGGGCGCGCAAGGAGGGCCTCTCCATCGAATCCGGCCCCGGCGCGGCCGAGCTGGTGCTCTCGGACGTCCTCCGCCGCGCAGGTCGGTTCGGCGAGGCGCGCGGGATGGTCCGCCTGGGGATCGAGGCCCGGCCCGAGGCCCCGGTCGAGCGCCTCCTCGCCTTCGAAAAGAGGCTGATCGCCCGGAAGGACGTCGCCTGCCACACCGAGGACGAGGCTACCTCGGCCCGAAAGTAACGCGCGTCTCGAAGACCGCGCGATCGGCGAGGGTGCGCAGGATCACGACCGGCTTCATGGGATTCCGGTCCGCGTCGAACGTCATCGAGCCCGTCACGCCGCGGAACGCGGGCGTCGAGGAGAGGGCGTTCGCGACCCCCTCCCGCGTGCCGTCCGCGAGGCACTGGGAGACCCTCTCAGCCGCGTCGTACCCCAGCGCCGCGAACATCCCCGGTTCGCGGCTGTACCGCGCGCGGTAGGATGCCACGAACCTGGCGACGACCTCGTCCTTGTCCGTCGGCGCGAACTGCGACGTGTAGAAGTGCCCCTCCGCCGCTGGGCCCGCCTCCGCGAAGAGCTCGGGGCTGTCCCAGCCGTCCCCGCCGAGGATGCGCAGCCCCGGCGCCGCGAGGCGCGCCTGCTTCATGAGCACCGCAACCTCGTGGACGAACCCCGGCGCGAAGAGGGCCTCCGCGCCCGATTCCTTCACGCGCGAGAGGATCGGCCCGAAGTCGGTCGCCCCCGCCTCGTACTCCTCGACGAGCACGACCACGCCCCCGAGGTGGTGAAACGCCTGGCGGAAGGCCTCCGAGAGGCTCTTCGTGTACGCCTCGTCCTTCTGGAGCAGCGCCGCGATGCGCGTGACGCCGAGGTTCTCGCGCGCGAAGATCGCGAGGGCCGAACCCTGCATCGGGTCGACGAAGCAGACGCGGGAGACGTACGCGTGCCCGCGGGTCACGTCGAAGTGGCTGGCGGAGGGGGAGACGATCGGGAGGCGCGCCTCGTCGGCGAGCGGCGCCACGGCGAAGGCGCACGTGCTCGTTACGGGGCCGATCACGACGCTCGCACCGGCCCGATCGAGGCGGCGGAAGGCCTCCGCGGAGGCGGCCGCGTCGCCGTGGTCGTCCTCCCAGAGCAGATCGACGCGCGGGTTTCCCTCGGCCCACAGGCGGATCCCCTCCTCGCACGCCTTGCCGTAGGAGCCCAGGGGGCCCGAGAGGGGGAGGAGGACGCCGACCCTCACGCGGCGGTCCGGCTCCGGGATGTACGTGCCGCGACATCCCGTGAGCGCGAGGAAGGCGACGACGAGGCAGGCGATCGCGCGGCGCATGGAGCCCCTCCCTGGAATCGGAGGGGCGGTGTACCACGCGCCGCGGCGTGCGTCAATTCAGCGACGGCTGGAATTCCCGACTCCGCACGTAGTTCTCGGTGAGCTCCTCCACGAACGTGGAGAGCTCCACGAGCTTCGCCTCCGCCTGGCCGCGAGGCACGACGAGGTCGAGAGCGGTCGCGCGCTCGCGGACCTTCTCGATGAGGTCCTGCACGACCGCCTCGTCGACGCCGATCTCGCGGCTGACGCGCGTGGTCAGCATCCGCTTGTGGCGGAGGACCAGCTCCGGAACCTCGATCACCCGCCCGCTGCCGCGCGGCCGCACGCGGAAGAGCTGCTGGAGGTGCGGGTCGATGAACCCGCGCGCGCGCTTGCGGTAGTGCCGCACTCGCGCGCCGAGGAACTCCCTCACCGTGAGCTTGAGCTCGCCGACCGGGGCATGCTCGTCGGTCGGGTCGGTCTTCACGAGCGGGCGGCGCTCGCCGTACCGCGAAACGACCTTGCCGACGTACTCGAGCTTGCGGAGCGCGCCGGGATAGAACTGGTAGGTCTTCTTCCAGGTCAGGTCGCCCAGCCACACCGCGAACGTCTCAGCGAAGTCGTCGTCGGGATGCTTCTGCGCGTAGTGGTCCCCGCATGGGTTGACGAAGTCACGGCTCCACGGGTTGAACCGGTAGAGGTTGTGCGTCGGGTACGTGCGGAAGAAGTGCCCCTCGACGTTGAAGAGCGACCGAAATTCCTTGAGGCGATACAGCTTGTAGCTGTAGCAGAACGCGTGCCCCGCCTCGTGGCGGAGCGTCGTCAGGATGTCGCTCTCCGAGTAGCGGAAGCCGCGGGCCTCCTCGTTCAGGTCGCGAAGCATCGGGGCCGCGTCCCAGAAGCCGACGCCGATGTTAGCGGAACCCTCGACGCAGCCGTACTCGTTCGACAGGTAGAAGTGGGGACGCAGGGCGATCCCAGACCGCCCCAGGTCACGCTCCACGCGCCCGACGAGCCGATCGAAGAGGCTCCCCTCCCACTGGATGGGGAGACGACAGATCGGGGTGGTCAGGAGCTCAAGCTTGAGCGTGTCCACTCCGAAAAGTAGCGCTTGCGACCGCCGCATGGGACTGACCTTTCAAGACTTCAATCTCACTCTTGAGCCCGTCTTCCTTGGTGTCGGTGGCTCGAAGACGGACGGGAAGGGACGAGACGAGGCCTTTGTTTGACCCCCTACCGCTAAGATCGACCATATCTTATCCCCCCTTGATGGGGCGGCCAAGAGAATGACCCCCTCCCGGGGCGCCGATCGATCTGTACAACCCCCCACCCGACGGTTGGTTGAGATGCGTTAGGTGTACGTTAGTGCACTTCGCCGGGGGAATTTTGCAAGTTGCCAATGCGTGACGGCTTGCACAGATGTGCTGTTGTATTATGCTGACGCCAAAGAAGTTCTGATGTTGGCGAGTTCTCCTTCCCGCTCCGAGAGTCGCCTTCCATAGAGGACGGCCAGGTCGTGGAGGAGGAGGACCTCGAGCCGCCACGTGTCTCGCTGGGAATCGGACCGGGCTTGTTCCAATAGTCGGGAGGCCATCTCGAGCTGGTCCTCGATGCGCGCCAGCTCCGACGCGAGGCACTCCACCTCCCACGCGAGGCGCTTCTCGCGGATCGGCCCGACCACGGCGGGCGGGTCGACGACGATCTCCGCCTCGACACTCCACTCCTCGACGTCGGAGAGGGCCGCACGAAGACTCGGAGGTTGCTTGTCGGGGACGAACCTCACGCGCACGGTGTACCTCCCGGGCCGGGGCGCGCTCGGGAAGTGGAGGAGGAGCCCGGCGAACTTCCCCTCCCGCACGGGGAGCGGCACGCCCCGCAGCACGTAGCGCTCCGCGGGGCGCTTCGTCGAGGCGAACAGGCACGCGCCGTGGAGGATCGCCTCGTCGGGCAGATCGGCCTCGCCCTGCACGAGAAGCTGGTGCTCCTCTCCGCACCTCGCGACGTACGCGCGGAAGCGGATGGGGGAGAGGTCGGCCTCCAGCACGCCGTACGAAGGCGCGGAGGCGGAGGCGATCGCGCGGTACTCGCGGGTCGGTCGGTTCGTCATGGTCGTCCCTCCGATCGTGGTCGTCACGACCTGAGGTAGAGCACCTCGGCTGCCAGATCGGTCGACCGGAAGGAAGTGACTCCGCGCGCGCGAGATGCGTCCGAACACGCGGATCCGGCCAGTTCGAAAAGTGCTGGATTTCACCCCACTCGACGATCGGCACTGCTGGAATTCCCGACTAAGCGGCGCGCTTGCGGGAATCGATCCTCGCCGAAACCGTCCCTCCGGCGATGTTTGCGTAAAGAAAACGCTTGCCGGAGGTCGATGACACCCATATCATCCTGCGGACCTCTCTGCCGCCGGTGGGCAAACGGCGACACGCCGATCTCGCGTCTGCGGGCCGCAGGGCTCGGGGCACTACGTTCGGGGAACACGTCATGCTGAGCGAGGCCGACTTCTATTTCGGCGACATCGCGCTCGCGTACAAATTCATCTCCGAGGACCAGCTCCAGGAGTGCACGGACCTCTACGAGGCGCTCCAGGCACGCGGGCTCTCCCGCGCCCTCGGGGACGTGTTCCGCGAGAAGGCCTACCTCTCGCCCGGCCAGGTGGAGACGGTGAACCGCGCGCTGGCGTACATGCTCGCGCGGAAGGAGGACAAGCTCTACGCGCAGATCGCGGTGAAGAACCGCCTCGCGACGCAGGCGCAGGTGGCGGAGTGCCTGAACGATCAGAAGAACCGCTTCTACGGATCGAACGGCGATCTGGTGCGCCTCGCGGAGCTCATGAAGGAGCGGGGACTGATCACCGAGAAGCACCACCGCGCGCTCGCGGAGGCGGTCGAGAGGTCGAAGGGGGACGTCAAGGCCGTGCCGCACTTCCAGCGGCCGGGGGACTTCCCCAGGCCGACGGAGATCCGCCCGCGGACCGCGGAGGCGCCCGGGCAACGCGCGGGCGCACCGGCCGCGCCGCAATCGTTCGCCACGACGTTCGGCGTCCCTGACGCGGGATACGGTGACCTGGGCCTTCCGCCGACGATGATCAAGGGGATGCCTCCGGCCCCCTCGGCGTACGAGCCGCCGGCCTACCCGACCCAGGCGTACCAGCCTCAGGCGTACGCGCCTCCGCCTCCCCCGATGCCGCAGGCTCCGACCGACACGCGGCGCTTCGGAAGCGCCCCGTTCGCCGCGGCGCCCTCGACCCCGCAGCAGCCCGCCGCGCCGCCCCCGCCGTCGTTCCTACAGGCACGCCCGTCGTCCGGCGCGACGTCCGCGACGACGAGGATGACTCCGCCCGACCCGAAGGAAGAAGCGCTCGCGAGCGCCGTGGGGAGGCAGTCCTGGATGGAGGTCACGGCGACGGCCGAGGACATCCTCAAGGACCGGCCCGACCACATCAAGGCCCTCCGCGCGCTCGCCGACCTGCACCGCCGCGAGGGGCGGAACTACCAGGCGATGAAGTTCTACAACCGCCTCCTCAAGGTCGACCCGCGGAACGTCGAGGTCCTGCGGACGCTCGGGAAGCTGCACGTCGACGAGGAGATGTGGGACCTGGCCGCGACGCACCTCTTGCAGGTGATTGAGCGCGACCCCGGCGACCTCCAGAGCCACCTGATGCTCGCGGACGCCTACGTGCGCCGCGGCGAGGTCGATCGCTCGATCTCCGTCTACCGCCAGGCGAGGAAGGTCGCGCCGGACCACTGGGAGCTCGCCCTCCGCCTGTGCGGGCTGCTGGAGGGGCAGGAGGACTTCGACGGGATCGTGGAGGTCCTGGAGGAGGTCCACAAGTTCCACCCGAACGACCCCGACATCCTGGGGCGCCTATCGAGCGCCCGGACGACGCGGATGACGCGGCGGATCGAGGGGCTGCGCGTTGCGCTGGCGCATGACCCGGGGAACTGCCAGCTCCGCTTCGAGCTCGCCTGCGCGCTGCTGGATCGCGGGGAGCGCGAGATCGCGCTCGCGGAGTTCCGCCAGTCGAACCCGGCGGGGGCGATGGTGACGCGGATCGTGCCGGTCCTCGAGAAGGCCGTCGACGGCGACCTCGGGTGGCAGGAGGGGGTCTTCTTCCTGCGCGACCTGTACCTGCAGGCCCAGGCGCCTGGCAGGGCGATCCACCTCCTCGAGGCGTACACGGAGACGAAGAAGGACCACCTGCAGGCGGAGCTCGAGCTGATCGACCTGTACGTCGCGACGGGCCAGGTGGACCGCTCGCTCGACAAGATGCGCCGCGTGCTCGCGCGGACCGACGCGCCGATCGGGGCGCTGATCAACTCCTGCGAGCGGACGCTCGAGAAGGAGCCGCTGCGCGCGAGCGTGCACCGCTTCCTCGCGGACCTCTTCGGCCGGAAGGGGGACCTCACGAAGGTCGCGGAGCACCTGAAGGCGTACCTCAACGTGGAGCGCAAGGACGTCGCGGGGCTGAAGGAGCTGGCCTCGACGATGGAGCACCTGGGGGACCTGGGCAGCGCGACGGTGGCGTACCGGGAGTACCTGGAGCAGAGCCCGAACGACATCGACTCGTGGAGGGCGCTCGGGCGGCTGTACCTCGGGCAGAACCACCTGGAGAGCGCGCGCGAGGCGCTCAGGCAGTGCCTCTCGATCATCCCCGGCGACGCGGAGGCGGCGGCGCTGGCGCGGACGGTGGAGGAGCGGATCCTGGACCGCGAGATCGAGCAGCACCTGATCCAGCTCAAGAGCGACCCGCGGCAGACGCGGTCGCGGATGGCGCTGGCGGAGTCGTACCGGCGGCGTGGGAGGCTCCCGGACGCGATCGAGCAGTTCAACCTGGCGGCGGAGGACGCGGACTTTGCGCTGACGGCGCGGGTGACGCTCCTGGGCTGCTATCGGGACCTGGGGGCGGACAACCGGGTGCTGGAGTGCTACGAGCACGTGGAGCGGCAGTTCCCGCACGAGGTCTTCACGGCGCTGGGCGCGTCGTCGCTCTTCTACGTCGGGGAGCTGTACGAGGCGAAGGCGAAGCTGGAGAAGGCGCGGGACGTGTTCCTGAAGATCTTCACAAAGGACATGGAGTACCCGGGCCTGGCCGAGAAGCTGGAGGTCCTGAAGCCCGGCCGCTCGGCGATGTCGCCGATCCTGCCGCCGCGCTCGGAGCGGCTCCCGGAGCCGCGCCAGACGACCTCGCCGATGCTCGAGTCGCGCCCGTAGGGCTCCGGCCGCGGCCTTGACTTGTACGGCTTGACGCCGTACAGTCCTGTACGGACAAGCACCGTACAGGAGGCCCCATGACTACCAAGTCCGCGCGATTCGAAGTCCGCCTTACCGACGACGCGAAGCAGCTCCTCGAAGCCGCCGCCGCCATCGAGGGGATTCCGCTCTCCGCGTTCGCGCTCACCCATCTCCTCAAGGTGGCCAAGGGGATCGTCGACGAACAGCGCACAACGAGGCTCTCCCTGGCTGACGGCCTTCGCCTGATCGAGCTCCTGGAGTCTCCATCCGAACCCACGCCAGCTCTTCGACGCGCCGTGAAGCGCTGGAAAGAGCGTCGTGGGTAGAACGAGGTCCTGGTCCATCGAGCCCATTTCGAGCTTGCACGAGCGCTCTGCGTTCCAGTGCGGCTCGTCCACGCTCGACGAGTTCCTCCGGCAGTTCGCCCTGCAGAACGAGCTGCGCGGCATCAGCCGCACGTTCGTGGCGACCCAACCCGGCGACAAACGGGTCTTGGGGTACTTCACCGTGCGTGCGGGCGAAATCGAAATCCAGGACTTGCGCCCGGAGCATTCCAGGCGGCTGCCGCGGTATCCCGTCCCAAGCCTCCATCTCGCCCGCCTCGCCGTCGACCTGGCCGCGCAGGGGAAGGGACTCGGCCAGTACCTGTTGATGTGCGTGATCGACAGGGCGGTCCACGCATCCAAGGAGATTGGTGTCTACGCCATTGAAGTTGTCGCCGAGTCGGTGAATGCGAGGCGGTTCTACGAGCAATACGGCTTCGTCGAGCTCGGCGGCGATCCCCTCAACCTCTACCTCACGGTCGAGACCGCGCGACGATCGTTCGAGCAGGAGACGACATGAGCATGCTCCTGGGCTCACCTGTCTCCCCGGACGTGGACGCGCGCGCACGGGGCGGGTAAAACAATCCGCATGCCGGATGAGGCCCAACGACCCGATCCCGCGCGCGAATCCGCGATTACGCACCTGAGGATCCTCGAGGAGGCCCTCAAGCAGGGGCAGATCCCCGCGGACAAGATCGTCGACGCATGCCGGAATGCGATCGAGGGAAACCTCGGTGCGACGAGGACCTCCGCGCAGCCCGCCGCGACGATCGCCTCGGCCTCCGCCGTCCCCGGCGCGCGGGCGCCGATGAGCGCCACGGCCACCGTCCCCGGCGCGGCGGGCCCCGTGCGCAGGGACTCCACGCGGATCACCTGGATCCCAGCCGCCGGCGCCGCGCCCCCGGAGGCGGGACGAGACTTCGGCCCGTACCGCCTCGACCGCATCCTCGGCCGCGGCGGGATGGGCGTCGTCTACGACGCCCTCGACACCCGGATCAACCGCCGCGTCGCCCTGAAGACGCTCACGAGCGGCGACGGCGAGGTCACCCGCATCATCCGCTTCCAGCGCGAGGTCGAGATCGCCTCCAAGCTCAAGCACCCGAACATCGTCACCATCTACGACGTCGGGATCATCGAGCAGGTCCCCTACTTCGCGATGGAGTTCCTCGAGGGGGAGTCGCTCGCCCAGCTCGTCGCCGCCGAGAAGCGCCTCCCGCCCCGCGCCGCCGCCCGAGTCGTCCGCGACGTCGCCCGGGCCCTCGCCCACGCCCACGAGCACGGCGCCGTCCACCGCGACGTGAAGCCACAGAACGTCATGGTCGAGGCGAAGGAGCCCGACGCCAGCGCGACGATCACGTCGGTGGGCGGAAAATCCGACACGTCGCTGAAGCTCTCCACGGGGCGCAGCTTCGCCGACTTCCGCGTCGTCCTCACCGACTTCGGCCTCGCGCGCGAGCTCACCGAGCAGTCGTACCTCACGCGCACCGGCGAGGCGATGGGGACCCCTCTCTACATGTCGCCCGAGCAGGCCCAGGGGCTCCACGACGAGATCGGGCCGCTCTCCGACGTCTACTCCGCCGGCGCCGTCCTCTACGAGCTGCTCACGGGGAAACCCCCGTTCGAGGCCCCCTCGATCCCCGAGATCATGCAGAAGGTCGTCCTCGACGACCCGGTGCCCCCGTCGAGGCTCGTGCCGCACCTCGGCCTCGACCTCGAGGTGATCTGCCTCAAGGCGATGCACAAGACCCCGGCGCGCCGCTACGCGAGCGCGCGGGAGCTGTCGGACGACCTCGACCGCTTCCTCCAGGGGGCCGCGATCCACGCGAGGCCCCCCACGAGGCGGGAGCGGCTGGTCCGTTGGGTGCGCCGCCACCCGACCGGGTCGGCCGTCACGGCAGTGCTCCTCCTCGTCGTCCTCGTCGGGTCGAGCTGGCTCGGCATCCGGGGAGTCCGCTCCGCGCTCCGCCTCTCGGCCTTCCGTCACGATGCCGAGAGCGCGCTGGCCCGGGGCGAGCACGCGGCGGCCCTGTCGTCGCTTGCCCGTGCGATGGAGATCGCCCCCTCCGACCCCGCGCTCGAGGCCCTCGAGGGGCGGATCCGGGCCGATCAATGCGTCGCCGAGAGCGACCGCCTCCTGCAGGAGCGTGAGCTCACTCTGGCCTCGATCGTGAAGCTGCGCGAGGAGGCGGCCGCGGCCGCGAAGGAGATCCAGACCCACGAGCCACCGGAACGAAAGGCGAGGGCGTGGGACCTCGAGGACCACCTCCGCGAGGCGGAGGTCCGCGGGGAGGAGCTCCTCTCGCTCGCGAGGCAGGAGCTGGCGCGGGCGGTCGGCTTCTCGCGGACCCACGTCGGCGCGCGGGAGCGACTGCGCGACCTCCACATGAAGGACTACGAGCGGGCCTGGGCCGACGGCGACGCGGTCGCCATGCGCGAGGCGAGGCGCTGGGTGGAGGCCTACGACCCGGAGGGGAAGCTCGCGGGGGAGTTCGAGAAGCCGGGGACCGTGGCGCTCGAGACGGACCCGCCGGGGGCCGAGGTCTTCGTCTTCCGCTATGAAGAGGTGGATCGCCGGCTCGTCCCGTGCGTCCACGACCCTGCGACGGGGACGAGCGATATCCCGCGGCCCGACAAGCAGGCGGGAGAGCCGGCGAGGCCGAGGCCTGACCCGACCGCCCTGCGCGAGGAGGCGATCCGGCTCGCCCGGGAGGGGAAGCCCGCCGAGGCGGCCGAGGCGCTCTGCCGCGTCATCGACTTCGATGCGATGTCGCCGAAGATCGACGAGGCGATCGCGTGCATCCTCACGACGGAGGGGAAGACGAACCGGGCCTTCGATCACCTCGAGGAGGCCCTGCGAATCGCGTGGAAGGACGTCGACTTCCTGGAGCGGGAGCCTTCGATCGCGCCGCTCCGGGAGTCTCCGCGGTTCGCCGCGCTCCTCGCCATGGCGAATGGGACGCTCCCGCGGGCGCACGTCCGGGTGACGGACGTCGCTCCCGAGTCGCCCGCCGCTGCGGCAGGGATCCGCCCCTGGGACGTGATCCTGGAGGTAGAGGGCGCGGCGTACAAGAAGACGCGACACCTCGGAGAGGAGTTGTTCACGAAAGGGCAGGACGGGGCGGTCTCGCTGGCGCTCTGGCGGGCGGGAGAGCGCCTCGTCGTCTCGCTCCCCAAGGGGAAGTCCCCGGGGCTCAGCCTCGACCAGGTCGACTTCGATGCGGGGATCCAGAACAGCCCGGGGGCGATCCACCGGCGGAAGCTCTGGCGCACGCGCCTCGGGGCCGTGTCACAGCTCGCGTGCTCGACGCGAAATCGCCTGGGCGCGGCGCCCGGCGAGTTCCGGCTGCGCCCGGGGAGCTACCTGCTGGTCCTGCGCTCCCCGGGACGCGTCGACGTGAGGTACCCGGTCGTCGTGGACCGCGGCGGGAGGTGGGAAGGGAAGGCGTGGCTGCCGCGCATGGATGACTATCCTCCCGTGCCGCCCGGGGCGTGGACGGACGTCCCGACGGAGTACTGGTGCCTGGTGCCGGGCGGACCGTTCACGATGGGAAACGACCCGGAGGCGGACAACCCGAACGACCGGACGGGGCTCGTGGTGGACACCTTCTTCATCGGACGCTTCGAGGTTGGCTGGCGGGAGTGGGAGTCGGCTTTCCACGCGATCCAGATCATGTCGCCGGCGGACGTCTCGGCGGTGATTCACATGCCGGACGCGATGGAGGGGATCATGAGGGCGCGGGCCTCTTCGCCGAAGCGCGCGACCATGCCGGTGCCTGGCGTGACCTGGCCGATGGCGGAAGAGCACGCGGCCTGGCTGGAGAGGCAGATCGGCGCTCCCCGCGGCATCCACTTCTTCCTGCCGACCGAGGCGGACTGGGAGAAGGCGGCGAGGGGGGTGGATGGGAGGTACTTCCCGTGGGGGAACAAGTTCGACTGGTCGTTCTTCCATGGGTCTCTTTCGCGGCCGACGAAGGGGATGTTGTACGAGCCGTACGGACTGTTCCCGGCGGACGAGAGCCCCTACGGCGTGCGGGACATGACGGGAGGCCTGGCGGAGTGGTGCCGGATGCTGAAGGCGACGTCGCCGGACCAGCGCCCGCTCCGAGGAGGGGCATTCGCGCACAGCGCGGCGGTGGTCTTCCGCGCCGCGTCCCGCTTCCAGGGCGGTCGCCTCACGATCGCCGAGCACATCGGCTACCGCCTCGTCGCCCGCACGCGTTGATGCGTCACCCGTCAATCGGGGAGGCTTACGGTGAAGCGGGTGCCGACGCCTGGATCGCTCGAGACCTCGATCGTCCCCCGATGGGCGTCGACGATCCACTTCGCAATCGCCAGGCCGAGGCCCGATCCGCCGACCTCGCGGGAGCGCGCCTTGTCCACGCGGTAGAACCGCTCGAAGACGTGGGGGAGGTCCTCCGCGGGGATGCCGATCCCCGTGTCCTCGACGATGAGCCGCGCGACGCCGTCGGCAAGGCCGGCTTGCTGGTCGGAGGACGACGTGCGAACGATCACCTTCCCTCCGATCCTGTTGTAGCGAATCGCGTTCGTCAGCAGGTTCGAGATCAGCTCTTTCAGCCGGTCCGGGTCCCCCGTGACGCTCGCAACGCCCTGCGGCTCGACGAGGACTTCGACATGCGCCTTTTCGGCAAGCGACCGATGCAAGCGCACGACCTCGTCGGCCAGCGCGGACAGCGACACCGTCTCCCTCCTCAACGGGACGGACTTCCCATCGGCCCTCGCGAGCGTCAGCAGTCCCTCCACGACCGATTGCATGCGGTCCGCAGCCTCGCCGATCTCCTCGATTGTCTCCTTGTACTCCTCCGCGGTCCGGGGGCGCTTCAGGGCCAGCTCGACGTTCCCCGCGACCAGCGAAAGCGGCGTCCGCAGCTCGTGGGAGGCGTCAGCCGTGAAGCGAGCCTGCCTCTCAAACGACGCCTCGAGCCGCCGGAACATGTCGTTCAGCGTCAGCGCGAGTCGCGCGATCTCGTCGCCGCCCTGGACCTCGAGTCGCCGGGAGAGGTCTGTGGCCTGGATTTCCTGCGCCGCTCTCGTCATCCGGTCGATCGGCCGGAGCGCACGGGAGACGAGCAGGAGCCCCCCCGCGAGCGAGAGGACGAGCACCGCCGGCCCCACGACGGCGAGCTGGGCGACAAGGGAGTCGATCGACTGCTCGATCGGGGCGAGGTCCTTCGCGACGACGACGCGGACCCGCTCCGTCTTGCCTCCCTCCTCCTCGTCCGCCAGCTTGGCGAGCGTGGAGATCCGCTCGTGGAAGCGCCGCCCTCCGAAGTCGACCTCGCGGTCCCCGTCCACGGGGGCGATTTGCGCCCCCAGGCGACGGGCGAGCGCCGAGGACAGGACTTCGACTCCCTGGTGCTCGACGACGTAGTACACCCCGCGCTCCTCGGCGAACTCCTGGTTCAGCCCTGTCTTCTCTTCGACGAACCAGCGGCCACCCTCGTGCTCCACGCGACCGACGAGCGCCCGGGCCCGCGCGTCTAACTCCTCGTCCAGGGCGCGGAGCTGGCTCCGCCGCATCCCCATGACGAGCGCTGCGCTGAACCCGCCCACGACGAGGCAGAGGATGAGCGCGTAGAGCCCGACGAGCTTCCAGCGGAGGGACAGCATCACCGCTCCTCGAGGACGTATCCCTGTCCTCGAATCGTGTGGAGGAGGCGCGCGGAGAAACCGCGATCGATCGACTCGCGGAGCCGGCAGACGTGGACGTCGACCACGTTCGACAGCGTGTCGCTGTCGTAGGCATAGATGTGGTCGTAGATCTGCGACCGCGTGACGATCTTCCCCCGGTTCAGGGCCAGCAGCTCGAGGAGCGCGTACTGCTTCGCGGGGAGGTCGATCGGCTTCCCTCCGCGCTTCACGCGCCGCGCCGCCGTGTCGATCTCGAGGTCGGCGACGCGGATGACGGACGTGGGGACGCGGTGGGAGCGGCGGATCAGGGCGCGCAGCCGGGCGATCAGCTCGGTGAAGGTGAAGGGCTTCGTCATGTAGTCGTCCGCGCCGGCGTTCAGCCCCGCGACCTTGTCCGCGTCGGCGTCGCGCGCGGTAAGAATGAGCACGGGCGTCTGCCTGGCAAGGCCAGCTTGCTGGTTGCCGGCGGCGCGCAGGCGTGAGAGGACCTGGGCGCCCGGGATCTTGGGGATCATGAGGTCGAGGACGATCACGTCGAAGGCCTCGGACTGCGCGAGGAAGAGGCCCTCCTCGCCATCGGAGGCGACGTCGACGGTGAAGCCCTCCTCGGTGAGGCCCCGGCGGAGGAGCTTCTGCAGCTTGAGGTCGTCCTCGATAACGAGCGTCCGCATACCGACGCGATTTTAGCAGGGCGACCTTGCACGGACGTTAACTTCGGACGAAGCGGGCTTGACGCTGCGACGGGGGGGCGGTATAGGAGCGATTCCACGTCCATCTGGCAAGGCCAGCTTGCTGGCGACGGAGAACGGCCATGCGCGGGGCGGAACGGGGGAAGATCGGGATCGGCGCAATCCTCGTCTGCGCCGCGGTAGGGTACGTCGCCTGGACGTGGGGCGTCCCGTGGGTCGATCAGCACTTCGCCAAGCCGCCCGAGACTCCGACTCCGAGCGCCGGCGCCGACGCGGTCCCCCTGGCCCCCGTTGCGCCGTCTCCGACGCCCGCTCCCCCTCCGTCGCCTGCCGCGACCGACCCGACGACGCCGACCGGGCCCGAGACCCCGTCCGCAGGCCCCGCTCCCGCCGACCCGCGCGAGGCGGACGCGCTGAAGATGCTCAACATGGCGAGGAACTTCGAGGCCAACCGGCGGTGGGAGACCGCGATGGCCAAGTACGAGGAGCTGATCGAGGTCTACAAGGGGACCCGGGCCGCCGAAGAAGCAAAGCCCCGCCTGAAGGCTCTTCAGTCCAGGTAGGGACCGACGCCCTTACGGGCGTCACCCCCCCGCGCCCTTACGGGCGCGACTCCAGCAGGTGTGCGATGCCCTTCCACCTGTCCGTCTGGATCCTCGTCGCGGGTCTCCTCGCGGCCAGCCCCCTCGTGCCTGCGGCATCCCGCACCACCTACGTGACGTATGGCCTCGCCTTCCTCGGCTACTTCCTGCTGACCGTGACGTTCGTCTGCGGCCCGCTCGCGCGTAGGACGGGCCGCGCCCTGTACAAGGGCCTCCTCGCTCGCCAACGGTGGCTTGGAATCTACTCGTTTCTCGTCGTCGCGGCCCACGTCGCCTGCCTGTGGCACTTTCGATATGGATGGGACCTCTCCAAGGCGACCGGCGGGCTGTTCAAGTGGGTCGCCTTCATCGCCCTCCACGGCGCGTTCCTCATCCTCTTCGCCATGTTCCTCACGTCGAACGACGCCTCGGTCCGGTCGATGGGGGCGAATTGGAAGCGGCTCCATCGTCTCGGCCTGCTCGCCTACGCATTGATCGCCGTCGGTGTGCTGTGGGCCTCGGCCCGGTACACCTTCCTCCAGCCCTTCTTCCCCGTCTTCCTGCTCCTTGCGCTGAGCGTCCTCTTCGCGAGGCTCTCCGAGAGGATGGCGAACCGCAATGGGTGAGTCCCGCTTTGACCTCGAGCGCGCCCTAACGAGGTTCGACGTCGTCGCCGTCCTACGCGTGACGGAACTTCAGCGCCTCGGGCCGCCGACGCTCGCGACCGACGCGAAGAGCCGCGTCGTCGTCCCCCTGAAGGGCGTTATGGCCGAGGCTGCCATTCCGTGGACCAGCCTCGGCGACTTCTGGTTCCCCCAACGCGGCAGCGAGTGCCTCTGCGCCCTCCAGCGGACGCAGGGAGAGCCCGCCCACGTCCTGCGCGAGTGGGCCCCCGCGGAGACGGTCCTGTCGCTCGCCTCCGCGCCTGAATGGCAGATCGAGCTTGCTGGGCCGCTGCTCGCCTGGGCGCGCGCGCAGGTCGCCCCCGTCCCCTGCGCGCGGTGCGAAGCACCTCTGAGGGTCCGGAATCGCTCCGGCCTCGCTCGCGCGGTCATGGGCGGGCTCGTCTTCTGCCCACTCCACGTCCCCGCCCTCCACGTCCACGTCGCCGAGGTGGTCCGCGGAGTCGCCGGCACGGAGGGCCCCACCCCGCCCCCCGGGACCCGCTGCGCCGTCGACCTCGGGCTGGCTCGCCGCGGGGTCTTCCCCGATCCGGGTGCGCCGTTCGTCTCCTACGAGATCGACGGCCAGGGGAAGCGGAGCGCCGTCGGGCTCCTCCCGATGGCCACCTTCGCCGACGCCGCGGGCGAGCCGGCAAAGCGCTCCCGCCGCTGCCCCCACTGCGGCGCGACGTACGGCGCCGTCCGCCCGCTCGGGATCTGCCCCTCGTGCCACAAGAAGCATCTCGCCGACCTCCCCGAGCTGCTGGACTGACCCGGGACCGGGGCGTACCATCGCTCGGCATGGACCCCGTTGAACGCGTGCGAGAGGAGTTCGATCGCGCGGAGGTCGCCGCACGGCTCGGGCGGCCCGGCGACGAGACCGAGCTCTGGGACGTCGAGCGCCGAGCCCTCGAGGGACGCCTCGCCCCCGGCTCGCTCGTCCTCGATGTCGGCTGCGGGGAGGGGAGGGAGGCGATCGCGCTCTCGCGACGAAGCTGCCGCGTCGTCGCGGGTGACCTCTCGCAGGGGATGGTCGACCGGGCCCGCGCCGCAGTCGAACGGCGTGTCCGGCTGGTCCGCTTCGACGCGAGAAGGCTACCGTTCCGCCCCGGGGCCTTCGACGCGGTCGTGCTCACCAACATGCTCCTCCAGTACGTCTGGCCGCGGGCGGCCCGGGTCGAGGTCGCTCGCGAGGCCCGCCGCGTCCTTGCCCCGGGCGGCCTCGCGTTCTTCCACCTCTCGATCTGGCCCCTCGCCGAGGACCTCCTCGGTTGCCGCGCCCCTGTCCCCGTCCGCCGGGGCCTCCGACTCCTCTTCGGCGCCACCATCCTCGCCGTCAACCTCCTCACGGACCTCTTCCGCACGCTGTTCCGCACGCGCCTCGAGCCGGGGGACCGATGGACCGGACGCGGCGTGCTCGCCTTCTTCCACATGCACTCCCGCGCGGAGTTCGCACGCGAGGTCGAGGAGGCCGGCTTCGTCGCACGCGACTGGCACCTCGACGGCGACCCTGGCCCGGTCCGCGAGAGGTGGAACGGCCTGGGCGCCGTCCTCGTGGCCGCCCGGACCGCCGGCCAGGCCGGCTTGCTGGCCGGCGAGGCCGGTGTGCCGGATGGAAAGGCTTGACCGGCGTTCGAGGCTTCCTCATCATTCCGGCCCCCACGGGAGGAGGAGACCGCATGCGGTTCACCATCGGCGCCGCGCTCGGCGTCTGCGCCCTGACGGCCCTGTTCCTTTCCATCGTCGTCGAGAGACGCCCGGTCCAGCGCCCGGCCCCGCCCGAGGCACCCGCCCAGCCCCCCGCGCCGCCGAAGGCCGTGAAGAAAACCCCCCTCCCGCCCCGGAAGGGCGTCGTCGAGGTCAGGCTGAAGCAGGGGACGAGGCTCTTCACGCAGAAGACGCGCGTCGAAGGCGTCTACGCGGCCGACGCGGCGGTCCGGTGCACGCAGGAGGTCACCGGCGGCGAGGTCACCTTCGCGAATCTCGCCCCGGGGGCGTGGTCGTTCACCGCCGCGACGAAGACCCACGCGGCGCCGGTGTGCATCGTCGTCTCGGGCGACAAGCCGGCGAAGATCGAGCTGCCGATCGACCTGGCGGGGAAGATCCGGGGCACGGTCCTCGACGCCGCGGGAAATCCGCTCAGGGAGGCAAGCGTCGTCGCGTCCGAGTTGATCGAGGCGTACGTCTTCGGACCGCCGCGCGAGGCCGCCACGGACACCGAGGGGAGGTTCGAATTCGCCTTTCTGGCGGCCGGGCGCTACGAGCTCGTCGCGTCGTTCGAGGGGTGCGAGCCGGCGACGACCGCGGTGGAGGTCAGGGCCGGCAAGCTGACCGAGACGGAGGGAACGGGCTTCCGTCTGTCCGCCGTGAAGTGGGGGCGGATCCGCGGCCAGGTCCTGGACGCCGAGGGAGAGCCCGTGAACGGCGTCACGCTCCGGGTGCTGCCGGGGGAGAGCCGGATCGTCAAGCAGCCCGGCGCCGACGGGGAGTTCGACGTCGAGGTCCCGCCGGGGAAGGTGGTCCTCGCCGCGGACGCACCAGGATTTGCGATGGTGGTCCGCGAGGACGTCGTCGTCGCCAAGGGGACGGAGGAGAGCGTCGAGATCCGCCTCGGGAAGGGTCCGGGCGTCGTGGAGGGGCGCGTCCTTCTTGGCTCGGGCGACCCCGCCATCGGGGCGCTCGTCGAGTGCGTGCAGGGGAGCGGCGAGCCCGGGGAGGCCTCCACGAGCGTGATTGCCTCGACCCGGACCGACGCGCAGGGGCGGTTCCTCGTGCGCGGCTTCGCGGAGGGAATCGAGCTGCAGCTCCGCGTGAGCACGGAGGGCCACCCGTTCGTCGACACGGGCGTGCTGCGCGTACCCGTGAGCGACCACGAGGTCGTCGTGGGAGACGTGCGGTACGCCGTTCTCGGCGGCCACGTCCTGACGACCGAGGCGGCGCCCGAGGGGCTACGGTACGAGATGAGCCTCTGGCGGATCGCCGACACGGGGGGGAGGAGGCTCGTGGGGATCTACATCCCCGGGACGCCGTCGTCGTCGCGCGACCCGCAGTTCGAGTCGGGGGAGGGCGGGGAGTTCACGTTCCAGAGGATCATGCCCGGGACCTACGCCCTGGCGGTCTCGGCGCCCGGGCATGCCACGACCGAGATTGGGCCCATGGTGGTCCCGGCCGATTCGCAGCTCACCGGTATCGCCGTCCGCCTCGGAAAGGGGAGGACGATCTCGGGACGCGTGGTCGGAAAGAGCAGCCAGGCCAAGCTCAAGGGGGTCAAGGTGACCGTCCTGAACGCCGCCGGCGAGGCCGTGTCGACCGGGACCGAGACGGACGCGGAGGGGAACTTCACGCTGTCGAACGTCGGCCCCGGACACTACATGCTCGTGTTCAAGAACGAGGAGTTTCGCGAGGCCCGCGCCGAGGTCGACGTCGTCGCCGACCGGGACGCCACAGGGGTGCGGGTCTCGATGGACGACTCGCCGGCGCTCCTCGGAAAGGTGTACGACGCCGAGGGGAAGGCGGTGAGCGGCGGGACCGTCGTCGCGATGCGGGACGGGGAGCGCCGTGAGGCGGAGATCAAGGACGGGTCGTACGAGATCCACGGGTTGTCGGGGGGCGTCTACCTTTTGCAGGCCTCTTCGCCAGGGCGCGGGCAGACGAGGAAGTCGGGCGTCGCGGTGGCGGCCGACGGGCGCACGCCGTGCGACCTCCGCCTGTCGCAGGGGGGGACGCTGCGGATCACCGTGAGGGCGGGGGAGGCGGCCGTCGCAGGCGCGAAGGTGTCCCTCCGGTGGAAGGACGGCACGGAGGTCGGCATCCTGTTGCTCCTGGACGGCACGGGACAGCCGGCGGAGGGGACGGATGCGCACGGCGTCCTCGTGCTCCTGAACGTCCCCGCGGACCCGCTGGTCCTGCGGGTGACCAGGGGCGGGACGGCGCGGGAGATTCCGGTCTCGGTGCTGGAAGGGGCGACGCTGTCAATCCCGGTGGGCTGGACGGAGTAGCGCGCCGGCGCGTATTCCTTGCCCCCACCCCCGTTCCCCCATACCATTCGCGCGGTTGCCGGGGGAAGCGGGAGTTCGCGTGATAGCCGCACTCCGGCTCCTCGCCTTCGCAACGGCAGGAGCCTCCCTGGCCTCATTCCTCCCCGTCGCCCACGCCGCGCGCGTGCACCACGGGTTCCCCGTCCCCCTGGTCCTCGCCGCAATGCTGGCCGTCGCGGCAATCGCGGCGGCGATCGCGGGAGGAAGCGTCGCCCGGCCGTTCAGGAGGCTTGCCACAGCCCAGGCCATTCTCGCCGCCGCGTGTGTCGCCTCGGTGTCGCTCGCGACGATGGGGCCCTTCGCGTTCGTGGGCGGCGTCCTCGCGCTCGCCGCGGCCGTGGGCCTCGTCGCTGCAGCCTTCGCGCAAGCCGCGCCGTTCCACCTGGAGCAGCTCCGACTCGCCGCGTTCGCTGCCCTCGGCGCGGCCGTCTCCGCGTGGATGAGCGTCCACTTCGGCGCACCCTGGCTCGGGATGCACGGCCTCGCGTGGGTCGCGGCGGCCGTCCACCTCGTCTCGGCGGTTATCGCGCTCCGCCTGACGACACCCGAGCGCCACCCCTCGCCCGGCGACGTCCCCTGGGCGTCGTCGCTACGCACGGCGGCGATCTCCGCCTCCCTTGCGGCCGTTTGCGTCGCGTGGGCCCGTGCGCTCGCGGCGACGCTCACGCCGACGCCGAGCGTCTTCGCGGCCGGCGTGGCCGCGCCGCTGGCGGCCGTCGCCGTTGGCCTGGCGATCGGCCTGTGGCTCTCCCGCCAACGCTGGGCCGCCCGCATCGCCGTGCCTGCGCTCCTCCTCGCGGCCGTCGCCGCCGTCCACCCCGTTCCACCGGTCACGCCCGCCGGGGCCGTCGCCATCGCCTTCGGGGGACCGAACACCGCGACGTACGCGACCGGGGTCCTCTCAGACGTCCTCGTCGCCCTGGGGCCGCTCTGCGTCCTCGTGGGCGTGGCCGCCGCGATCCTCGCCTCCGCGCGACCGGCCGCCCTCCTCGCGGGGGGCGCCATCGGCGTCGGGGGAGGCGTCGTCCTCGTCTCGCTCCTCGGGGCCGTGCCGGGGGCCACGTTCGTCCCCGCGGGAGTCTTCCTCGTCGTTGCCGCAACGGCCGTTCCGAGGCGCCCGGTGCTCGCCTTCGGCGCGGCCGTCCTCGTCGTGGGCGTCTCCGTCTACGCGTGGCGGCTCGGGCCGCTTCCGAAGCGATGCGAGGTGCTCCAGGGCGTGCCGCTCGCCACCCGGTGGGACGCGGACGCCTTCCGCGCCACCGTCCAGCGGTCCGACGGGGCCGTGCTCCGCAGCGTCGACTCCGTCGTCGTCTCGGGCAGCGGCCGCGAGTGGCACTCCGCGCGGGTCGCGGCGCACCTGGGCGTGATGCTCTCCCCGGGCGCCCGGGTCGTACTCCTCGCCGGCCCTGGGCGCGACGACGCGCGGCAGGCGCTCGTCACGCACGGCGGGCTCTCCATCGAAGAGTCCGAGGGCCTGCGACCGGCGCTCGCAAGGGGCCGCGCGTACGACCTGATTGTCCACCGCCCACCGATCCCCGCGACCTGGGGGGCGGGGGGCGAATACTCGCAGGAGGCCTACGACGCCGCACGGGAGGCCCTCTCGGCGCATGGCGTCTTCGTCCAGGGGGTCCCCCTCCGTGTCGTGCCGCTCGCGCACCTGAAGCGCGTCCTCGCGGGGTTCGTCCGGGCCTTCCCCGAGGGCTCGGCCTGGTTCGTGCGGGAGGCGCTCGTCCTCGTCGGCGGCCGCGAGCCGGCGCGCGCGGAGCTGTCGTCGATCGTGGAGGCCCTCGCGGCCCCCTCGGTGTACGCGGACCTCTCCTCGATGGGCGTCTGCCGCCCCTGGGACATCCTCGGCATGTACCTGTGCGACGCCCCGATGCTCTCCGCGCGGATCGAGGGTGCGAGACCGCTCCAGGACGACGAGCCGTCGGAGTTCCTCGACCCCGACCCGCGCCTCCCGTTCGCCTACGTGGACGGCCTGGCGTGGCTCCTCGAGGGGAGGCAGGGGGTGGGCGGCCGCGTCGTCGCGGGGACGTCGCGCGGGGAGCGCTGGCTCGTCGCGTGCCGGCTGGATCGGCTGCGCAAGGGGTCGGGCTTCGCGCTCTCGGCGCAGCTCAAGTACGAACAGACCTTCCGCGCGAAGGACAACCAGGAGGCGAGCGACTTCACCGCGGAGTCGCTCAACGCGGCGACGCAGGCGCTCAAGCTCGACCCGAACGACCGGTACGCGTACGAGACGCTCGCCGCGGCGGCGAAGCGGTTCGGCCAGACGGCCGACCAGCACGCGAAGGCCCCTCCCGATCCGCCGGTCGATCCCCCGCCGCCGGCGTGGTGGACCTTCCAGCCGATGGCCCACGAGAAGGAAGTGATGTGGATCCTCGATCGCCTCGACACGGAGCGCGGGGTCTCCCGGCTCGAGGCGCTCGCGACGATCGAGTCGCTCCACGACCCGACGGCCGCACCGCTCGTGGCGGAGCTGGCGACCGACCCGGACCCGCTCTTCCGGGCGAGCGTCGCCGGTGTGATCGAACGGCTGGAGAGTCCGTCCGGCGCGAGGGCGATGGTCGGGCTCCTCGCGGACCCCGAGTGGAACGTGAGGCGATCGGCAGCGCAGGCGCTCGGGGTGGTGGGGGGGAGGGGCGAGGTCACGGCGCTCATCGGGGCGCTTGCGGACAAGGACGCGAGCGTGCGGGAGACTGCCTACGCGGCGATCGCGGCGATCGCGAGGACGCCGCTGCCGTCGTTCGATCCGAAGGGGCCCGAGGGGGCGCGGAAGGGGCAAATCGCGGCGATCAGGGCGTGGTGGGAGAGGCGATAGGGGAGGGGGACGGATAGCAGATACCCGATAGCAGATACGTCATACCCGATAGGTTCCCCGTGCAAGCGGGTCTTGGACACCAGCGCTTGACGACGAGGACCATCGGGTATCTGCTATCGGGTATCTGCTATCGTGGTCTGCCCCGGCCGGATCTCGATCACGTCGGTCCGCGCGGCACGGTCCGGCCAGGTCAGATCCAGGCGGTGCAGGCCGTTTTTCACCCGCAGCCCCGACACCGGCGTCCTCTGCCCGGTGGATACGCCGTCAATCGAGACCTCAGCGCCGGGCGGGTCGCTCGAGACGTCGGCGAAGCCGTGATCGGGGCGCAACTCGATCTTCCCGAGGTCGAGGTGCACGCCCGGGGGAAGCTCCACGAAGTCGTCCCACGTCTCGTACCCGTCGGCCTCAACCCGCACGCGGAGCGACCCGAACGGCCAGATCCAGCGCCCGTTCCCGATCGGGCGTCCGTTCACCGTGATCTTCGCTCCCTCCGGGACGGTTCTGACGGTCATCCTCGCGGGGCCCAGATAGCGGAACCCGACGCCCGCCCCGATGATGATCGCCGCCGCGAGGATCGCGGCGCGGATGGGTCTCCTCCTCGCCCAGCGCACGCCGCGCTCCGCCGGGCCCGGCGGCCTCGCCACGAGCGGCTCCCCGGCGAGGAATCGGCGGCAGTCCTCCGCGAGCTCCTCGGCCGTCTTGTAGCGTCGCGAGGGGTCCTTCGCCAGGCACGCAAGGCACAGCGTGTCGAGGTCCTTCGGGACAGCGGGATTGAGCCTGCGCGGGGGGATTGGGTCGTCCTTCCGCACCGCATCCAGCAGGTACGTGAGGGTCTGCCCCGTGAACGGGGGCCGCCCCGTGAGCGCGTGATACAGCGTCGCGCCGAGGGAGTAGATGTCCGCGCGGCCGTCCACGTCGTGCGCGCCTCGCACCTGCTCGGGCGACATGTAGACCGGGGTCCCGAGAAGCTGGCCGCTCTCGGTGAGCGTCAGCCACCCGCCGACCCCCTCCGTCGCGGTCGTCTGGGCGACGCCCTTGTCGAGGAGCCGCGCCAGACCGAAGTCGAGGAGGAGCGCGTGGACGTGCCAGGTGGCTTCCGTGACCGCGCCGGCGGGGACCGTGGTGGCGCCCCCGGGGTTCCGCAGGAGCCAGATGTTCGCGGGCTTCACGTCGCGGTGGAGGACGCCCTTCTGGTGGGCGTACCCGAGGGCCCCGGCGATCTGGCGGACAACCTCGACGGCGATCCGCGGCGAGAGCTGGTTCCCACCGATCGCGTGCGCGAGGTCCTCCCCGTGGAGCAGTTCCATCGCGTAGAACGGACTCCCGCGCCCGCGGCCGTCCCCGGCGGGAATCTCCCCGACGTCGAGGACCTTCACGATGTGCGGGTGGTCGAGCGCGGCGGCCGCGTGGGCCTCTCGCTGGAACCGATCCAGCACCTCCGACGGGACGCCCATCGTGGAGAGGACCTTGATGGCCACGTCGCGGCCGAGGGACTTGTCGCGCGCCCGGTAGACGACGCCCATCCCCCCGCGCCCCAGTTCGTCGAGAATGAGGTAGCGCCCCACGTCGCGAGGGACGCGGTCGGTCTGCGCCGGCTTGCCTCCGGGCGCCTGCGTGGCGATCGAGGCGGGGACGGGGGACTCGGTCCCGAAGACGAGGTGAAGGACCTCCTCCGGGGCGAGCTTGCGCTCCGCCGCGACCTGGCGGAGGCGGGTGATGGTCTCGTCGAAGGACTCGGATCCGGGCGATGGATCAGGCATGAAGGGTATTTTCGGTTCCCGGGCGGCGTTTTTCGATCCAAAATCGGGGCCATGGCCGGTTACTACACGACGATGGGGGGAAACGACCCCCGCTTTCCGCTGACCCGCTGGAGCCTGCTCGCCCGGGCGAAGGCGACGAAGGTCGAGGATCGCGTCACGGCGCTGAACGACCTGGCGCGGGCGTACTGGCGCCCGCTCTACTGCTTCCTCGCCGCGAGCGGGAAGCGGAACGAGGACGCGAAGGACCTCGTGCAGGGGTTCTTCGGGTCGTTTCTGGAGCGCGACGTGATCGCCTCGTTCGACCCGGCGAAGGGGAAGTTCCGCTCGTTCCTGCTCGCGTGCCTGAAGGGGTTCGTCGGCCACCAGCTCGAGCGGACACGCGCGCTGAAGCGGGGCGGGGGGAAGGCGCGCCTCTCTCTCGACGACCTCGCGGAGAAGGACGCCTACGAGCCGCCGGCAAAGGGGGAGACGCCGGAGGCGATCTTCGACCGCACCTGGGCCCTCTCGATGCTCGACCGCGCCGTGGCGCGGGTGCGCGAGGACCTGAAGGGAAAGAAGGGGAAGGGGCCGGACGTCCTGGTACTGGAGGGGTACCTGGCGTCGGACAACCTCGCGCGCCCGGGCTACACGGAGCTGGCGGCGAAGTCGGGCCTCTCGGAGAACAAGGTGCGCCACCTCCTTCACGATTTCCGCGGTCGCCTGCGCGACGCGATGCTCGAGGAGATCCGCACGCAGACGTCGAACGAGGACGAAGCGAAGGAGGAGCTGCAACGGCTCTTCGAGTGCCTCGGGCGAAAGTAGGCGCGCCTACCGAATACGCTTGCGGGACTCGTCGAAGAGGCGACGCGCCTCGGCGTCGCGTGGAACCTGAGCGCGGACCAAGGAGAGCGGCTACCGAGGCGCCTCCAGGCCGAAGGCTCGGATCTTCTGGCGGAGGGTGGTGCGGGAGATCCCCAACTGTTTGGCCGCCTCGGACTGGTTCCAACCACAGTCGGCGAGCGTTCTCGCGATCAATGCCTTCCAGAGCTCGTCCGCGGGCTTGAGGTCGCTTGAGCCGGGGGTCCCCAGCCGGTCCATCGCCTCGCGCAGGACCTCCGCGCGGGGGACCTGCAGGATCTCCTTCGGGAGGTGCTCCGGGCGGATCGTCGCAAGGCTGAACGCGAGCGCGTACCGCATCGCGTTCTCCAGCTCGCGCACGTTGCCGGGCCACGAGTACTTCGAGAGCGCCTCGAGGGTCTCGGGCGCAAGCTCCCTGCGCGTCGACGCGGTCTCCTTCTCAGCGCGATCCAGCAGGTGCCTCGCCAGGATCGGGACGTCGGTCGGGCGCTCCCTGAGCGGCGGCAGCTCGACGCGGAACACCTTCAGACGGAAGTACAGGTCTTCCCGGAACCGCCCCTCCTTCACCTCGCGCTCGAGGTCCCTGTGCGTCGCCGCGACGATCCGGACGTCGCACTTCTGCGGCGACACCGCCCCGACCGGGACGAACTCGCCCTCCTGCAGGACACGAAGCAGCTTCCGTTGCAGGTCCTCGGATGTCTCGCCGATTTCGTCGAGGAACAGCGTCCCCTGGTGCGCGGTCCGGAAGAGCCCCGGACGGTCGCGGTCGGCCCCCGTGAAGGCCCCCTTCACGTGGCCGAAGAGCTCGCTCTCGAGGAGCTCCCTCGGCAGCGCGGCGCAGTTCACGGCGACGAACGGCCGGTCCTTCCGCGGGCTGTTCGCGTGGATGGCCTTCGAGACGATCTCCTTCCCCGTCCCCGTCTCGCCCGCGACCAGGACCGGGTACGGGAACCGCGCGATGTGCGCCAGCGTGACCCGGAGTCCGCGGACCTTCGGGCTCTCCCCGACGAGCGCGTCGAACCGGTACTGCGCCTGCAGCTCCGTCATCCCCGCGGCGAGAGCGAGCCGGAGCTCCTCCACTTCCATCCCCCTCCGCTGCGACCTCCGCGCGCTCCCGACCGCCTTGGAGAGGTAGGCGGCGAAGCGCACGAGGAGCATCTCGTCCTCGGGCGTGAACGCCTTCTCGGACGAGGTCGAGTCGAGGTACAGCACGCCGAGGGGCGATTCCTCGCCCGGGATCGGCACCGCGACGAACGAGGTCAGCCCCAGCGCCTGGATGCTCGCCTGGCCCTGGAAGCGCTCGTCGACCGAGACGCTCTGCACGCGCAACGGCCGCCCGCGCTGGACGAGCCTCGCGATCACGCCAAAGCTGATGCGGAACCGATCAGGGCTCAGGTCCTCCTCCTTCAGACGGAAGGCCGATCGGACCGTCGCCTTCTCCAGCTCCTCGAAAAGGACGATGAACCCCCGGTCCGCCCCCGTCGCCCGGACGGTCGCCCGCAAGGCCGAGTCGAACATCGCCTGCGGGTCCTCGTCCCCGTCCGCGATGCACGAAACCAGTTGGAACACCTCCCGGCCGAATCGCTTCACGAGGAGGTCGTCGGCGGCCGGCGCCGCCGCGTCGAGCAGGCGGTGAACCCGTTCCCGGTCGCGGCGGCCCAACCAGGCGGCGCGCGTTTCCGACGGGAGAGGCCCGAGCAGTCGTTCGAGCGTCTCGGCCGCGCGCCTGACGCGGTTCTCCCGATCCGTGCCCGTCGAGAGGAAGGCGTCGATCCGCCAGGAGAGGTCGGGGATCGACCGGGCCGCCTCGTCCCCGTCGAGCCGCTCCAGGGCGGCCGCATCGACGCACCCCGCATCCAGGGCCGCCGTCGCCTCGATCAGCGTTGCCCAGGCCGAGGCCACCGCGTCCCCGGCCGCCGAAGCGCTCCTTCGCAGGTCGGCGATCCGTGTCGGCAGGCTGGCATCACCCGATGCCCACGCCCACTCCGCATGTGCCTCGGCCTGGAGGACGAGCAGCTCGGGCGTGGAGACCTCCTCGACGATGGGCCTCGCCTTGGAAAGCGCCACGACGGCGCGGGAGGAGTCTCCGAAGGCGGCTTCGATCCGGGCGAGCCAGAGGTAGGCCCGCGCCAGGAGGGCAGGCTTGTTTCCGCGGATCAGGAGGTGCCGGGCCCTGCCCTCCGCCGCCCGCGCACGATCGCCGAGGCCCAGATCGAAGGCCGCATGGACCTGGACCAGGTGCGCCTCGGGGTCGGTCGGCTCGACGGAGAGGAGGGCGAGGAGCTCGCCCGTCCTCCCCTCGCGGACACAGGCATCGACATCGGCCATGGCCACTCCCGTCCCCCTCGAGGAGGACGGATTCTAGGGTGCAGATCCAGGAGGCGCAACCCCCGGCTGGTCAGGTGAACGTATTCCGGGAGCCGCGGCATCAGCGGCGCAGGTCCTTCCAGCGCATGTCCGCGCGGAGGGACTCGAGGTCGGGGTCGCGTTCAAGGTGGTCGAAGTCCGAGAACCCCGCCTGGATCGCACCGCGGAGCTGCTCGAAAGCGCCGTCCAGTTCCCCGCCGCGCCCGAGGCAGCAGGCGAGGTTGTAGCGGACCGTCTGCAGGCGCGCGCGCACCAGCGGGTCTGCGAGGATCGCCTTCTTCTCCGCGTCGGAGAGGAACCCGGTCCCGCGATGGAGCTCGACGAGCGCCTCCTCGTAGGCCGTGCGCGCGGAGGCGTGATCGCCGGCCGAGATCGCCGTGTCTCCACGCCCCGCGGCGGCGGCGAATGCGGGGAGCGGGAACGTGTCGCCGGCGGCCAGCGCGCGCGCCTGGGCGAGGAACTGCTTCAGGGGGGGATAGTTGTCGCCGACGATCGCGTAGGCCGCCTCGAACGCAGCGACGGCCTCCGGGTAGCGCTTCAGCGACTGAAGCACGAGCCCGCGGTGCGCGTGCGCCCGCCAGTAGTTCCGGTTCCGCCCCAGGATCGCGTCGTAGTCGGCCAGGGCCTCCTGGTACGCGCCAGACGCATCCCCTCCGGAGGCGGCCTCAAGGTCCCCGAGGAGCTGTCGGACAAGGCCGCGGTTGAGGCGGGCCTCGGTCATTTCGGGGTTCCTCTCCAGCGCCCGGCCGAAGTCCTCGATCGCCTTGCCGTAGCTCGTGCGCGGATCCTCCTTCCGGTCGGCCTCGCCGTTCGCCAGCCCGAGCCAGGCGCTCCCGCGGTTGTTGAATGCGCGCGCCGAGTCGGGCGACAGATCCAGCGCGCGGTCGAAGTCGGCGATGGCCCGCCGGTAGCTCTCGCGGCCGTCGCCGCCGCGGAAGTCCTCCGCGTTCGCGAGAGAGAGCCACGCGTTCCCGCGGCCGGTGAGGGCGTTCAGGTCGACAGCGTCCCGCTGCAGGGCCTCGTCGAAATCGCCGATCGCCTTCCGGAACAGCGCGCGCGGGTCCTGCCCGCGGTTCAACTCCTGTTCCCCCAGGCTCTGCCAGGTGTTGCCCCGGGAGACGTAGGCGCTCACGTAATCGGCGTTCTTGGCGATCGCCTGGCCGGCCGCCTCGACGGCCTGGCTGAACCGCTCGGACGGGTCCCGTCCCAGGGCGAGGTCGGCGAGGGCCAGGCGCCACGAGACCTGGGCGACGTTGTTGTCGTAGATCGGGTTGGCGGAGTTCCACCGCATCGCCATGCGGTACTGCTCGAGCGCCTTCCCATAGGTCGCCGCCGGATCGACGCCCTTTCTCACCTCCGCCTCCCCGCGAAGGGAGTACACGTTTCCGCGGTGGTTGTAGGCGGGTGCGTAGTCGGGGTGGCGGCCGAGGACCTGTGAGGCGCTCTCCTCCGCCAGCCTCAGATACTCCTCCGAGGGCGCGCCCCGCTCCGCTGCGGCGCGCGCACGATCGACGCAGAGACCCGCCTCCACGACAGAGGGCTCGGGACGGTCCGGGGCAAGCTCCTTCGCGGAATCGAGGTCGCGCAAGGCGGCGTCCCAGTCCGCCTCAGCTTCCTCGCGCGAGCCCTTCGCGGAGCGACGGCGGGCCCGTTCCCCCAGGACGTCCGCCCGGCTCGCCCACAGGTGCCACCTCCCGCGGTTCGCCTGGATCGCGCCGTCGTGGGCGGCGAGTAGGTCCTCCTCGGCGCCCTGGCCCTTGCGGAGGCGCTGACGCGCCGCGAACACGAGCCCGTCCCACGCCTCGTCGCGAAAGCGGTCCTCGGCAATCGATGCCCGCAGGAGGCGAACGCCCTCCTCAATTTCCCCGCGGTAGAGGGCGAGGAGGCCCTTCCCGCACTGGACCGCCCCATCTCCGAGCTCGCGGGCCTTCCCCTCCTTCGCAAGCGCCTCGAGCCGCCGGAAGTCCTCCTCGGCCCCAGTACGCCATGCGACGAGCCCCGGACGGAGCGAGTCGAGGAGGGCCTCGCCGGGCGCCGTCGTCCCGGAACCCGATCGCTGGGCAGAGGCCCAGGACGCCCACGCCTCATCCAGCCCCGCCCGATACAGATCGGCCCGCACGAGCCCCCGCTGATAGCGGGCGCCGGCATCGTCGGGACGCAGGCGGATTGCCTCGGACAGCGCCTCCTCCGCATCGGAAGGGCGACCATCCAGGCGCAGGACCCACCCCCGGACGAAGTGGGCCGCCGCGAGATCAGGCTCGCGCGCGAGGAGGGCCACTGCGCCGGCCAGGGCCTCGTCCACGACGCGGCGCAGGCGGGAGACGTCGCCGGAGCGCTGCCGCGCCAGGGCATCCGCCAGGGCGACCTGGGTGGTGCGGAAGAAGTCGCTCTCGAGGAGTCCGCGATCCCTGTCGCGTCCCGCGACGTGGGCACGCCAGGTCATCGCCATGGCCAGCGCGCCCGCGGCGGTCACCAGTGCGGCGGCGACGACGATGGTCCGGCGTCGACGGACCCAGCGTCGCACCTTGTACATGCTCGAAACGGGGCGGGCCAGGATCGGCTCGCCCGCGAGGTAGTGACCCAGGTCCGACGCCAGCTCCCCTGCGTTCTGGTACCGTCTCGCGGACTCCTTTTCGAGGCACCTGAGGCAGATCACCTCCAGGTCCCGTTCGACCCTCGGGTTTCGCGCGGAGGGCGGAACGACCTCGACGGCGATGACCTGCTGGATCATCTCGAAGATGCCGCTCCCGACGACCGGAGGCTGCCCCGTCAGGAGCTCGTACAGGACGGCGCCGAGGCCGTAGACGTCCGTCGGAGGCCCAATCGCGTCCCTTCGCCCTTCCGCCTGCTCGGGGGCCATGTAGCTCGGCGTCCCAAGGACCATCCCGCTGATCGTCATCCGACTCTCCGCCTCGATCTCGTGGGCCAGGCCGAAGTCGCTCACGCGAGGCCGGCCGCCCTCGTCGAGGAGGATGTTCTCGGGCTTCATGTCCCGGTGGACGATTCCGTGTTCGTGGGCGTGCGCCAGGGCCTCCGCGACCTGCATCAGGAGGCGGGCTCCGCTCCGCGGGTCGCGTCCGTGCTCAGTCCAGGCTCGCCGCAGTGTCCCTCCGGAGATGAACTCCATGGCGATGTAGGGCACGCCGTCCGCCTCGCCGACCTCGTGGACCTGGACGATCCCTGGATGCTGGAGGCGCGCCGCCGCCCGCGCCTCGCGCTCGAAGCGGATCGCGCGCGGGTCGTCGGGCCCCGTGGTCTCCTTCAGCACCTTGAGGGCGACCACGCGGTGGAGGCGGGGGTCGAACGCCTTGTAGACGATTCCCATTCCGCCGCGTCCCAGCTCCTCGAGGATCTCGAACTGGGCAATCCGGAGGGGACGAGCGGCGAGCGCCGCCTGGACCGCGGGGTGCGTCGAGGGCTCGACCTGGCTGGATGCCCCGTCGGGGGGCGGGGGAGGAGAAGGGGCCGGTGCGCCCAGGGAGGCCATGGCGCCCAGCTCGACGGGGTCGAGGTACCCGCGCTCGACGAGGGCGCGGATCACGGCCGGTCCGTCGCCCGCGCCGCGGCACTCTGCGACCTGTTCGGGCGTCACGGCGCGCCGCGCGAGGAGCCACGCGACAGGGTCTGGATCCGCTCCCTCCATTGTCTCCTTACCTAATCACGCCGTGCCGCTTGAGCTCTTCGAAGAGGATCGTCGCGAGCGGCGCCTCCGTCCGCACGGGGACGAGGCGCGCGCCGTGGCGGGCGAGGAAGCCCGCCCAGTCCTCCTCGAAGGCGCGCATCGACGCCTCGTACGCCTCGCGCTCGGACGCGCCCAGGGAGACGAGCCGCTCCTCGCCACTCTCGGCGTCGCGGATGCGCAGGATGCCGCCCGCGGGCGGATGCAGATCGGCCTCGCACCACGTCGCGACGACCGTCACCTCCCAGCCGCGCTCGCAGAGCCCCACGATCTCCCGACGTGGATCGACCGGGTCGAGGAGGTCCGTCACGAGGAAGACCTCGGCACGCGGCACCCCCGGCTCGAGGAGCGAACGGAGCGACGCGCCGAGCCCCGTCGAGCCCGCAGGGGAGGGGACCGACGACAGCTCGCGCAGGAGCTCCGCCTCCCCGAGCGCCCCGACGTGCTCCCCTCCCTCGCGCGCGGCCCCTGCGGCAAAGGCGGCGGCACGGACCCGGCCGCCGTTCGAGAGGGCCACGACGCCCAGGGCGGCGGCGATCCGCAGCGCGACGAGCCCCTTCGGCGGGTCCCCCGAGGACATCGATGCGCTCGCGTCGACACGCAGCACCACGCGCCGCTCCTGGTCGCGCGAAAACTCCTTCACGTGGAGCTGGCCGGTCCGCGCGTAGGCGTTCCAGTCGACGTAGCGCAGCTCGTCTCCGGGGGCGTACGGACGGTGCTCGCGGAACTCGACGTTGCCGCCCTTGCCCTGGCCGGCGACTTCCCCCGCGGCGCCCGAGAGCGATCCGCCCCGGGAGGGGAGGGAGCAGGCGCGGAGGCGACGGACGAGGGACTCGTCTAGCAGTGTGGTCACCCCGTCATTCTCGGCGCCCGGGAGGGGCCTGTCAAACGGCACGCAGCGCTTTGCAATCGGGCTGCGTTTCCTTACGATGTCGCCCCTTGCAGGACGAGGACCACGCCATGGAGACGCCCGAGAAGGACGCGCCGAGCGATTTCATCCGCGATATCGTCGCCCGAGACCGCGCGGAGGGGAAGTGGGAGGGCCGCGTCCAGACGCGGTTCCCCCCGGAGCCGAACGGCTACCTCCACATCGGCCACGCGAAGTCGATCTGCCTGAATTTCGGGATCGCCGTGGAGTTCGGCGGGCTCTGCAACCTGCGGTTCGACGACACGAATCCCGCGAAGGAAGAGGTCGAGTACGTCGAGTCGATCAAGACCGACGTCCGCTGGCTCGGATTCGACTGGGGCGACCGCGAGTTCTACGCCTCCGACTACTTCGAGCAGCTCTACCAGTGGGCCGAGCAGCTCGTCCTGAAGGGGAAGGCGTTCGTCTGCGACCTCGCCGCCGACCAGGTGGGCCAGTACCGCGGCACGCTGACGACGCCCGGGAAGGACAGCCCGTTCCGGAACCGCTCCGCCGAGGAGAACATCGACCTGCTGAGGCGAATGCGCGCCGGGGAGTTTCCGGACGGCAGCAGGACGCTGCGCTCCAAGATCGACATGGCCTCGCCGAACATCAACCTGCGCGACCCGGTGATGTACCGGATCCTGCGCGCGGAGCACCACCGGACCGGCAACAAGTGGTGCATCTACCCGATGTACGACTGGGCGCACGGGCAGTGCGACTCCATCGAGAAGATTACGCACTCGATCTGCACGCTCGAGTTCGAGAACCACCGCCCGCTGTACGACTGGTGCCTGAACGAGCTGGGGATCTACCATCCGCAGCAGATCGAGTTCGCGCGCCTGAACCTGAACTACACGATGATGAGCAAGCGGAGGCTGCTGCAGCTCGTGCAGGAGAAGAGCGTATCCGGATGGGACGACCCGCGGATGCCCACGCTCTCAGGCCTGCGCCGCCGCGGCTTCCCGCCGAGCGGGATCCGCGCGTTCTGCCGCAAGATCGGGGTGAACAAGTACGACAGCGTGGTCGAGTTCCAGCTCCTCGAGTTCTGCATCCGCGAGGTGCTCAACAAGGAGGCGGCCCGCCGCATGGCGGTGGTCAGGCCGCTCAAGGTGCTCCTGGAGAACTGGCCTGAGGGGAAGGTCGACGAGCTGGATGCAGTCAACAACCCCGAGGACCCGTCCGCGGGGTCCAGGAAGGTCCCGTTCGGCCGCGAGCTGTACATCGAGCAGGAGGACTTCATGGAGGAGCCCCCCAAGGGGTTCTTCCGTCTGGCTCCGGGGCGCGAGGTACGCCTCCGGTACGCCTACTTCATCAAGTGCAACGGCGTCGTGAAGGACGCCTCGGGGCGCGTGACCGAGCTGCGATGCACGGTCGACCCGGCGACGCGCGGCGGCGACGCGCCGGACGGGAGGAAGGTGCAGGCGACGCTACACTGGGTCTCTGCGGCGCACGCGGTGCCGGCCGAGGCGCGGCTGTACGACCACATGTTCACGAAGCCCGACCCGGACGACGTCCCGGAGGGGAGCGACTGGAGGGCGAACCTCAGCCCGAAGTCGCTCGAGGTGGTGACGGCCCAGGTGGAGGGCTCGCTCGCCTCGGCGACGGCGGGGGAGCGGTTCCAGTTCGAGCGGATCGGGTACTTCTGCGTCGACGCCGACACGCGGCCCGGGCGGCTCGTGTTCAACCGCACGCTGACGCTCAAGGACGCGTGGGCGAAGGAAAAGCAGAAGGGGCAGCCGCAGAAGGCGGGGCGCGCCGGGGCGTAGCGATGACCGACGCGAAGGGACTCCTCCCGGCCCTGTTCGTCGTCGCCTACACGGTGCTTGGGGCGGCGCGGCTCTTCAGCGTCCAGGGGGTCGACCTACGCCCCAGCCACATCGTGCTTCTCGCGGGAAGCGCCGTGGGGGGCATCCTGCTCCTCACGGGACGCCGCGCGTGGCCGCCGCTCTCGCGAGCCTTCTTCGTCGTCGGGGCGGCCTTCGTCGGATGGATCGCCGTCTCGTGGGCGACCACGAGCGGGCCCGACATGGCGATCCGCCTCCTCCTCAACTATGGCGCGGCAATGGCGGCTGTAGTCCTCGTCGTGGGGACCGTTACGGAGCGCCGACATGTCGACGCGACGATTGCCGCCCTGCTCTTCGTGACCGTGCTCGGCGCGTTACTCGGCGCCCTCCAGTCGGCGACGTCGCCGCGAATGTCCCTCGCCGGGTGGATTTACGGGGACATCTGGCAGCTCGACTACGGCCCCGTCGGATACGACGCCATGCCCACCGGGTTCGGCCTGAGCATGCTCGTCGGCTACGTCCTCGCGCTCTCCCGCTACCTCGACGGGAAGGCGACCCGCATCGTGCAGGCGGGCCTCGTCGCGGGTCTCGCCGGGGTCCTCCTCGCGGGGACGCGCTCGACGATCCTCGCGGCCAGCCTCGCCACGGCCTTTCTCTGGGCACGGATGGGCATCCGAGGGCACGCGGGCCTGGTCCTTCGGCTCGCGATCCTGGTGGGGATCCTCGGCGCGGCGATCTGCCTCTGGCTCCCGGCCTCCCGCCTCCAGCTCTACGCGCGCGTGACCTCGCACGGACAGACGATGGCGCACTGGAACACGCAGTCGAGGCTCATCTCCTGGAAGGCGGCTCTCGACGTGTGGCGCGCGCGGCCCATCGCTGGCGTGGGGATCGGTCGGTACCGCGAGGAGGTCGTCCCACGCCTCCCCCCGGACATCGCGATCTACAATCAGTGGTCGCACAACGTGTTTCTCGGGCTGGGGGTGGAGACCGGGGTCGTCGGCGCGGGGCTCTACCTCGCGTTGATCGGGATCGGCTTCGCCGCAGCGTGGCGACGGAGGGACCCGCTCGGCTTCGGCCTCCAGGCGGCGATCCTCGCGCACTGCGTCGACGCCTTCTTCCACAACCACCAGTTCGACAACCACCTCTGGGTCCTGATCGGCCTATCGCTCGCCGCGGGGGGCGTGAAGGAGGACGGATGCGCCCCGGCGACATCCACGAGATGATCCGCATCCTCCGCCGCGAGGTGCGGAGGTGGAAGGCACCGGCGGTCGGCATCATCGCCGAGGAATCCCGGGACCCGTTCCAGACGCTCGTCTCGTGCGTGCTCTCGCTCCGGACGCGCGACGAGACCACCGAGGCGGCGTCCAGGCGCCTCTTCGCGATCGCGAAGACGCCCGAGCGGATGGCGAAACTGACAGCTCGGCGCATCGAGAAGGCGATCTACCCGGTCTCCTTCTACCGTGTGAAGGCCCGATCGATCCGGTCCCTCTGCCAGGACCTCGTCGAGCGATTCGGCGGGCGCGTCCCGGATACGATCGACGAGCTTCTGACCCTCCAGGGCGTTGGTCGGAAGACGGCGAACCTCGTGGTCACGGTGGCATACGGCAAGCCCGGGATCTGCGTCGACACGCACGTGCACCGGATCTCGAACCGGTGGGGGTACGTGAAGACGAAATCGCCCGGGGAGACCGAGACGGCGCTCCGCGAGGTCCTGCCGCGGCGCCACTGGGTCACGTTCAACGACCTGCTCGTGCCGTACGGCCAGAACCTCTGCACGCCGCTCTCTCCGTTCTGCTCCCGCTGCGCCCTCACCCCCTTCTGCGCACGCGTCGGCGTCGGGCGAAGCCGGTAGCCCCTGGACGGACTTCCGTTGTCCGATTAGAATCCTGGCCTCATGCGCATCGAGGCCTCCGAGACCTTTCGCGTCGCCCCGGACCGGCTCTGGCCGCTCCTCGCGAACACCGACAGCCTGAACCGCGAGCTGGGGCTGCCGAACGTCGAGTACACCCTCACGCCCCTCTCGCAGGGGGGCTCCTCGGTCCGCGCGCGGACCCACGTGGGGCCCGTCACGATGGAGTGGGACGAGTTCCCGTTCGAGTGGATCTGGCCCCGGGAGTACAGCATCCGCCGCGTCTTCCATCGCGGGCCGATGAAGGAGTTCCGGGCCGCGTTCCGTTTCGAGCCGACGGCCCAGGGGTGCCGCGTCGGGATCCAGGTCGACCTCGAGCCCGCGGGATTCGTCGGGAAACTCGTTGCCAGGCCGTTCGGCCAGAAGAGCCTCGATCAGACGATCGAGGCGGCGCGGAACTTCGAGCGGTTCCTCCTGGGGGAAATCCCGTCTCCCTATCCGAACCGCTTCGCACGGGGGACGATCGACCGCCCTGAGCTCGAGGGCCGCCTCCGCCAGCTCGGGCAGTTGTCCCTCGATCGCGCGCTCGTCGATCGGCTCGGGAGGCTGGTCGTCGAGGAGGTCGACGAGAGCATCTGCGACCTGCGCCCGTACGAGGTCGCGGACGCCTGGAAGGCGGACCGCTTCGAGGTCCTGCGCCTATGCCTCTACGCGACGCGTGCGGGGATCCTGGACCTCCGGTGGCATGTCATCTGCCCCTCCTGACGCGGGTCGAAGGGGGAGCACGACTCGATGCGTCGGCTCGCCCCGGGACACGAGTGTACCTCGTGCAACGTGAAGTTCCGGGTCGACCTGGAGAACAACGTCGAGGCCCGTTTCACGCCGAACCGCGCGGTGCGGACGACCTCGGGGGCGAAGTGGTGCGCGGGGGGCCCGATGAACACGCCGCACGTCCTCGCCCAGGTCCTCCTGGGCGGCGGCGAGACGCGGAGCGTCCCCCTCGACTTCCCGGAGGGGCGCTACGGCATTCGCCCCGCGGGCACGATGGACCCGATCCCGCTCGAGATCGGCGTCGGGGCCGAGGAGGCGGAGGTCCGCGTCGGGGCGTCGGATGCGACGCCTGTCCGAATCGCCCGGGGAGGTCGCCTGATGCTACGAAGCGCGCTCGGGGAGCCGCTCAAGGTAGGCATCGAGCGGACGGCCCGCAGCGATGCGCACGCGACGGCCGCGGAGATCACGACCATCCAGGAATTCCGTGACCTCTTCGCCACGGAGGCGCTCGCGCCCGGGGTCGAGCTGTCGATCGGGACGCTCGCGATCATGTTCAGCGACCTGAAGGGGTCCACCGCGCTGTACGAGCGGATCGGCGACGCCCCGGCCTACGCGCTCGTGCGGAAGCACTTCGAGTTCATGACGGAGCGGATCCGGGCGCACCACGGGGCCATTGTGAAGACGATCGGCGACGCGGTGATGGCTGTCTTCCGCAAGGCGGACTCGGCGGTCCGTTGCGCGCTCACGATCCAGAAGGACGCCGTCGGCACGGAGCTGATGATCAAGCTCGGGATCCACACGGGTCCGTGCATCGCGGTGTCGAGCTCGGACTACCTCGACTACTTCGGATCGACGGTGAACATCGCGGCGCGGACGCAGGACCAGAGCCTGGGGGGCGACGTGGTGGTCACGAGCCTGGTCATGCGGGCCCCGGGGGTGCGTGAGGCGGTCGAGCAACTGGGGGCGCACGAGTCGTCGTTCCAGGCGACGCTCCGCGGCCTGGAGTCGATGTTCGAGCTGTACCGCCTGGTCCTCGGCAAGCCAGGCGACACGCGCCTGCTCCTGGACCGGATCGAGCAGTCCTCGCAGGCCTAGTGTCCCGTCCAGGCGTATTCTAGCGGTTGGCGGGGCTCCACGGCACGGCGGCATTTCGGATCTCGGATTTGGGACTGCGGATTGTTGCGGATTGCGGATGGCCGATTGTGGATTCTCCGGGGCGGCCAATCCGAAATCGGCTA
>Ga0209726_10000387_pt1 | contig 84789 bp, 75 predicted proteins | sample Subgrocontami54m_FD_187453 | JGI IMG/M metagenome (GOLD analysis project Ga0209726, IMG submission 187453) | Subsurface groundwater microbial communities from S. Glens Falls, New York, USA - GMW46 contaminated, 5.4 m (SPAdes) (version 3) | ecosystem: Environmental > Aquatic > Deep subsurface >...
TCTCGACTCCGTCTAGCCCGCCGATCGGAAATCCGCCGGGGAGAACCAGCAGATCGCTCGAATCCAGCGCGCCCGCCGCGATCGCTGCGGCGTCGACCAGATGGACGTCGAACCCGAGCCGGGCGAGCGCCATCGCGTAATAGCCGAAATCGGGATAGGCGGGGATGATGTCGACGAACAGCGCGATCCGGGGAGGGGCGAACGCGACCGCTTCGTCCGGCAGCGCCTCGTTCCACGGCGTCGCGGTAATCCCGAAACCGGCCAGTCGCTCGCCTTCCGCCGCGTTCGTGTCGCACAAATAATCGCCCGGCTCGTGGCCCGGTCCAGACGCCCCGAGCCACCACGACCCGACGCCCCGCGCGGCCAGCCGGTTGACTGCCAGCGCCAGATCAAACCCGTCGAGATTACGGCGCCAGGCGAGATGGAGGAGCATCGCCGGTCCTACGCCCCCTTCGCCATGGCGCGATCAGCGCGGAAACGAGACCTCGACCCGGCCGAGCCCGCCGTAATCGGCGCGGATATGCACCCCCGGCTCGGTGAACACCATGCCGGTATGGGTGCCGGTGGTGACGAAAGTGCCGGCCGGCACGCCGCCGCGAAGTGACGCCGCGTGGTTCACCGCCTCGATCAGAAAGCCGATCGGATCGCCAGAGCGCAATCCGGTGCACTCGGCGAAATGCCTGCCGTCGGCGGTCACCTCGATCGGCGGGTGGGCGAGGTCCAGCCCCTCCCATCCCGATGTCGCCACGCCATAGACCAGCGCGCCGTTACTGACGTTATCGGCGAGCACCTGCAACCGGTCGAGCGAGCGAAAATCGGCATAGCGGGAATCGACAATTTCGATCGTCGGATGCATCGACACGACCGCGAGTATCTCTTCCCGGCTGTAAGGCCGTGTTCGCGCGGCAAGCGCCGTGTTGACGCGGAACCCGATCTCGCACTCGATGCCGATGATGTGAAACCCGCCCGCGGGGAGCGAAGCGGGGCTTGGATGGATTCTGGAGGCGTAGATCGGCGCGCAAAGATAGCCGCCCTCCGGCGAGGCGCCGACCTTCCAGCCGCCGAATGTCTCGCTCAGCCGGCGCCCGACCTCGTCCTGGATCGCATAGCAATCGGCCTCCGATGTCGGGCGCGCGGCTTGCGGCAACGCGGCGATCGGCGAACCCCTGCGCCCGGCGACGAGCGCGGCGGCGGCGATATTGATCTGGTCGGGGGTCATGTCGGCCTCCTTCACGCCTGTCCGAGATATTCGAGCGCCGCCGCGACGCCGCCCGACCGATGCGGCACGCCGGCGCGGTGCAATCCCATCTCGACCCCGCACAAGGTGCCGCACAGCATCAGATCGTTGAAATGGCCGAGATGGCCGATGCGGAAGACCTTGCCCTTCATCTTGCCGAGCCCGGTGCCGAGCGACATGTCGAACCCGTCGAGGATGATCTCGCGCACCCGGTCGGCGTCGAACCCGCTCGGCACCACCACGGCGGTCAGCGAGTTCGACACCTCGCGCGGGTCGGCGCACAGGATTTCGAGGCCCCAGCCGGCGACCGCGCGACGCGTCGCCTCGCCGTGGCGCGCGTGACGCGCGAACACCGCGCCGAGCCCCTCCTCCTCCAGCAGCATCTTCAATGCCTCGCGCAACCCGAACAGCAGGTTGGTGCCCGGCGTGTAGGGGAAATAGCCGGATTGGCTGGCCTCCAGCATCGCCTGCCAGTCCCAGTACGAGCGCGTCATCTTCGCGGTCTTCGACGCCGCCAATGCCTTGTTCGACACCGCGTTGAAACCGAGACCGGGCGGCAGCATCAGCCCCTTTTGCGAGCCGCCGACGGTGACGTCGACCCCCCATTCATCGTGCCGGTAGTCGATCGAGGCCAGCGACGAAATCGTGTCGACCATCAACAACGCCGGATGCCCGGCCTCGTCGATCGCGGCGCGCACCGCGTCGATGCGAGTGGTGACGCCGGTCGAGGTCTCGTTGTGGACGACGCAGACCGCCTTGATTCGGTGCTCGCGGTCGGCGGCGAGCTTTTCGGTTACCTGGGCCGGGTCGACCCCGTGCCGCCAATCCCCGGGCACGAAATCGATGTCGAGGCCGAGCCGACCCGCCATCTGCCGCCACAAGGTCGCGAACTGCCCGGTCTCGAACATCACTACCCGGTCGCCCGGCGACAACGTGTTGACCAGCGCCGCCTCCCACGCTCCGGTGCCGGATGACGGGTAGATCACGACCGCGCCCTCGGTCTGGAACACCCGCTTCATGCCGGCGATGACTTCCTTGCCGAGCTCGCCGAATTCGGGCCCGCGGTGGTCGATCGTCGGCATCGCCATCGCCTGCAACACCCGGTCTGGCACGTTGGTCGGCCCCGGTATCTGCAGGAAATGGCGGCCGGTATGGGAAGTGGCGGTGTTTTTCATGGGGCGAGAGGCTCCGAGAACGCGGCGGGGCCAGTGTGGCGGCGAACGGTCACCCGGACAAGGGGCTGACGCGCTTACCCGCGCTCGCCCCTGGGCCGCCGATCAATCGGCGTCGGGCGCGATCCCCACGCCCGGGCTGCCTCAAAAGCGCTAATGCCGGTTTTGACCACCTAGGTGCCCCATGGATCGTTTCCGTGGGCAGACGGCCGACGGGTCAAGCCCGGCCAGGACGAAATAAGAATGAAAACCCGATGCGCGCTCTACTCCAGCCCGTACAGCGCGGCGGCGTTGTCGTGGGTCAGTTTTTGCCGCATTGACGGCGACAGCCCCTGCATCTGGCGCTCGATCGCGTCGAGCGAATGCGGCCAGACGCTATCGGGGTGCGGATAATCCGACGCCCACAAGAGGTGCCCCTCGCCGAAGAACGGGATCAGCGACATCGCCGCGTAATCCTCCTGGAAGGTCGCGTAGAGCTGGCGCTTGAACAATTCGGAGGGCTTGGTTTCGAGCTGGATGCCGCCCTTGTCGGCCCAGAATTCCTTGGCTTCCCACAGCCGCCAGTGGCGGTAGTCGAGCTCCTGTACCAGCCAGGGTAGCCAGCCGGTGCCGGCCTCGGCCATCACCATACGCAATTTCGGGTGGCGTTCGAGGATGCCCCAGGCGAACAGGTCGACAAAGGGTTCGAGGAAGTTAGCCATGAAGAACTTGGTGTTCTCGAACACGCTGGCCGGCTTGCCGGCGACGCGGCTGCCCGGTTTGCCGACAAACACGGTGATATGCCACGACAGGATGATCCCGGTATCTTCGAGCGCGGTCCACAATTTGTCCCAGGCCGGGTCGTCGAGCTTGGGATCGACATTGGCGATCATCAAAGTGACCTGGCGCACTCCCCCCTTGGCGGCGAGGCGCAGCAATTCCTCGGTCGCCGCTTCGGGTGTCTCGGGCAGCATCGGCGCGCCGATCAAGCGATCGGGCGCCGCCGCGCAGAATTCCATTAACCAGTCGTTGTAGACGCGATAGCAGGCGACCCTCAGCCCCGGATCGTCGGTGCTGATCTGAAAGATCGGGCCAAAGATGACCTGGGTCTGCACCCCGTCGCGGTCCATGTCGGCGAGGCGCAATTCCGCCACCGCCGGCCGCCGCGCGCTCTGGTCGTGGATGCCGCCGCGATCAAAGGCGTTGTAGATCGGCTTGACCGCCCGGCGATCCCCGGTGGAAGGCGCCTTGCCCGACCACGCGCCCCACACCTTGCCGTCGCAGATCCACACCGCCTGTCCGTCGCGCTCGTCGATATAGGGCGCGCGATTGCGCAGGGCCATCGGCAGGCGCGTGCTCCACAAATCCGCCGGTAACTGGCCCAGATCCATGTGGTCGTCGCAGGAGATCAGCTTGCCGGCCATGATTTCCTCTCTCAACAATGTTCGCGGCGGCGACATTCCGATAGCCGCGCCCGCAAGACCCGATCGTGATCCATTTTTCCGGCAAGGTCGAGTTTTCCGGCACGGTCGAGGCCGCGGCACCATGCGGCCGGCCGCATACCGCTCACACCGGGCGCAGCGGAGTGTCCCAGATATCGCGGGCATACTCGGCGATCGTGCGATCGGCCGAAAACCAGCCGATACGCGCGATATTCATGATGCTGGCGGCGCCCCATTCCGACGGCGACCGCCACAACCGGTCGACCGCTTGTTGCGCGTCGCTGTACGAGGCGAAATCCGCCGCGACCATATAGCGATCGGCGACGCGCAGCCCATCGGTCAGCGGGCGGAACCGGTCGATGTCGCCGCCGGAAAAGCCGCCGCCGTCGATAGCGGCGATGACCTCGGCGAGCGCCGGCGAGGCCGCGATCGCATCGCTCGCGTCGAGCCCCTGGCGGCGGCGCGCCTCGACCTCCTCGGCGCGCAGACCGAAGATGAAGATGTTGTCGTCGCCGACATGCTGACGAATCTCGATGTTGGCGCCGTCGAGGGTGCCGATCGTCAACGCACCGTTCAGCGCCAATTTCATGTTGCCGGTGCCCGACGCTTCCATCCCGGCGGTCGAGATCTGCTCGGAGAGATCGGCCGCGGGGATGATCAGCTCGGCCAGGCTGACATTGTAGTTCGGCAAAAACACCAGCCGCAGCCGGTCGCGGGTGACCGGATCGTTGTTGATTTTCTGGGCGATGTCGTTGGCGAGCTTGATAATCATCTTGGCGCGGGTATAGCTCGCCGCCGCCTTGCCGGCGAAAATCTTGACCCGGGGCACCCAGTCGCGGTCGGGCTCGGCGCGGATCGCGTGATAGCGCGCCACGGTTTCGAGCAGGTTCAGCAATTGCCGCTTGTATTCGTGGATGCGCTTGATGTGCACGTCGAACAGGGCGCTCGGATCGACCAGCAGGCCGAGCCGCTCGTGGATGAAGCGGGCGAGCGCGGTCTTGTTGGCGCGCTTGACCGCGGCCAGCCGCTGCTTGATGTCGCCATCCCCGGCATATTCGGCGAAATGGACGAGCGCGTCGGCGTCGTCGAGCACGATGGCGCCGCAGGCCTGGGACAACAGCCGCGTCAGCCCCGGGTTGGCCTGATGCAGCCAGCGGCGGAAGGTGATGCCGTTGGTCTTGTTGACGATGCGGTCCGGGTAGAGCTTGTGCAGGTCGCTGAATACGGTCTCGCGCATCAGCTCGGTGTGCAGGGCCGACACGCCGTTGACCCGGTGCGAGCCGATAAAGGCGAGATGCCCCATGCGCACGTGACGGCCGGATTCCTCGTCGATCACCGAGACCGCGTGAAGCCGGTCGCTGTCGATGGTTCCATGCTGGCGCGCGGTCTCGAGGTGGGCGGCGTTGATCCGATAGATGATGTCGAGATGCCGCGGCAGCACCCGCTCGAACAGGGTGACCGGCCAGCGCTCCAGCGCCTCGGGCAACAGCGTGTGATTGGTGTAGGAAAAGGTGCCGACCGTCGTTCGCCACGCCAAATCCCACGGCAGGTTGTAAACGTCGACGAGCAGGCGCATCAGCTCGGCGACCGCGATGCTCGGGTGGGTGTCGTTGAGCTGGATCGCGGCGCGGTCCGGCAATGACGGCAGATCGCTGTAATATTGCAGATGGCGCCGGACGATGTCCTGCAGCGACGCGGAGACAAAGAAATACTCCTGGCGCAGGCGCAATTCGCGGCCCGCCTGGGTGTCGTCGCTGGGATAGAGCACCTTCGAGACCGCCTCGGCGCGGGCCTGCTCGGTCAGGGCGCCGAGATGATCGCCCTCGTTGAACACGTCGAGGCGGAGCGGATCGACCGCGCGGCCCGACCATAGCCGCAGCGGGTTGACGTGATGCCCGCGCCAGCCGACGACCGGCGTATCGTAGGCTACCGCCTCGATCGTCTCGTCGGGGAACCACACTGGACGGGTCCGCCCGGCATGGGCGACCGTCTCGACCCGACCGCCGAAATTGATGTCGTAGACGATTTCCGGGCGGGCGAATTCCCACGGATTGCCGAAGGCGAGCCATTCCTCGGGATATTCCTGCTGCCAGCCGTCGCGGATGACCTGGCGGAACAACCCGTGATCGTAGCGGATACCGTAGCCGCAGGCCGGAATCCCCAGGCTCGCCATGCTTTCCATCAGACAGGCGGCGAGCCGGCCGAGCCCGCCATTGCCGAGCGCGGCGTCGGGTTCGGCCTGGCGCATCCGGGTCAGATCGACACCGAGATCGCCCAATGCCGCCCGCGCGACGTCGGTAAGGCGGAGATTCTCGACGATATCGCTGAACAGGCGGCCGATCAGGAATTCCAGCGACAGGTAATAGACGTGCTTGCGGCCCTCCGCGTGGCTCGCCCGGTTGACCGCGAGCCAGCGATGCATGACCCGATCGCGCAACGCGAGCGCGGTGGCGACGAACCAGTCGCGCGCGGTCGCGACGTCGGCGTCCTTGCCGACCGACAGGGTCAGTTTCGCCAGGACGGTCGCCTTGAAATCCTCGATGTCCTGGTCGCTCGCCGGCGTGTCGCGGATCGGCGCGGGAAACCCCGATTCGCTCCAGCCGGCCTTTAACGGGCGGATCAGGATCGACTCGATATCCGGTATATCGTTGGCCATGCTTTCGGAACTGGCTTGCAAGAGCGGGGCCGAACCAGCCGCCTGCCTCGTCGGTGTTCATTATAACGGCTGGTGGTTAATCTCGTATCACCGCGCCGAGCATAAATTTGCGCGCCGGGGCGCGGCGCCCTATCGCGGTAGCGGGCGGCAGATGCGTTTCGGCGACGTCTTTCAACGCACCACCGCGACGCGTGATCCCTGACGGGCGATCCCTGATATAAGCTCGGCCGATGCCGTATCGCGGCAGCAAAATTACGGACCAGGATCGCGCGATGCCCCTAGACCAGCCCGCCGGTTCCCGCCTGGAAGCGCGATTGCGCCGCGAAACCAGCGGGGAGGTGATGTTCGACCCGTTCACCCGCGGCCGCTACAGCACCGACGCCTCGATCTACCAGATCGAGCCGCTCGGCGTCGTAGTGCCGAGGGGGCGCGAGGACGTCGCCGCCACCCTGCAGATCGCCCGCGAGGAGGGCGTGCCGGTGTTGCCGCGCGGCGGCGGCACCTCGCAATGCGGCCAGACCGTCGCCCGCGCGCTGGTGCTCGACTGCAGCAAGTACATGGACAAGACGGTCTCGCTCGATGTCGAGAACCACCGCGTCCGGGTCCAACCGGGCGTGGTCATGGAGCGGCTGAACCAGTCGCTGAGACGGCACAAGCTGTTCTTTCCGGTCGACGTATCGACCGGCGACCGCGCCACGATCGGCGGCATGACCGCCAACAATTCCTGCGGTTCGCGCTCGATCCGCTACGGCAACATGGTCCACAACGTGCGCGCGATCGACGCGCTGCTGGCCGACGGCACCGCCGCGCATTTCGGCGAGATACCCGGCAATTTCGACGAGAGAGTCGCGCCCGAACGCTACCGCGCCCTGGTCCGCGACATGCGCGCACTGCATCGCCGCGAGGCCGACGAGATCGACGCCCGATTTCCCAAATTGCTGCGTCGGGTCGGCGGCTACAACATCGACATGATTCATGATGAGGGCCACAACATGGCCCATCTCTTGGTCGGGTCCGAGGGCACCCTCGCCTTCTTCAACGAGATCGAACTCGACCTCCAGCCGGTTCCCGCCCACCGGGTCCTCGGCATCTGCCACTTCCCGAGCTTTTACAAAGCGATGGAAGCGCCACAGCACATCGTCAAGCTGGGGCCGACCGCGGTTGAACTGGTCGACCGCACGATGATCGAATTGTCGCGCAACAACCCGGTGTTCCGGCCGGTCGTCGACCGTTTCGTCAAGGGCGAGCCCGAGGCGATCCTGCTGACCGAATTCGCCGGCGACGACCCGGCGGAAAACCTCCGCCGGTTGAAGGCGTTGGTCGAATTGATCGGCGATCTCGGCTTTCCCGGCGCGGTGATCGAGGCGACCGATCCCGCCTTCCAGAGCGCGGTGTGGAACGTGCGCAAGGAAGGCCTCAACATCATGATGTCGATGAAGGGCGACGGAAAGCCGATCTCCTTTATCGAAGATTGCGCGGTCCAGCTCGAAGACCTCGCCGAATACACCGACCGGCTGACCCAGGTCTTTCACAAGCATGGCACCTACGGCACCTGGTACGCGCACGCCTCGGTCGGCACCCTGCACGTGCGCCCGGTGATCAATTTGAAGCAGGAACTGGGTGCGAAACAAATGCGGGCGATCGCCGAGGAGGCGTTCGCGATGGTGCGCGAATACAAGGGTTCGCATTCGGGCGAGCACGGCGACGGGCTGGTCCGCTCAGAGCACCACGAGGCGATGTTCGGCAGCCGCATCGTGCGCGCGTTCGAACAGGTGAAAGACAGCTTCGATCCGGCCGGCATGCTCAACCCGGGAAAGATCGTCCGCCCGAGCAAGATGGACGACCGCACCCTGTTCCGCTTCAAGCCGGGCTATCGGCAATTGCCGCTCGACACCGTGCTCGACTGGTCGGAATGGGGCGGTTTCGCCAGCGCCGCCGAGATGTGCAACAACAATGGCGCCTGCCGCAAATCCGACCCCGGAGTGATGTGCCCGTCCTATCGCGCCACCGGAGACGAGCAGCATTTGACCCGCGGCCGCGCCAACAGTCTACGGTTGGCATTGTCGGGCCAGCTCGGACCCGACGCGCTGACCGCGGACGCGATGCGCGAGACGATGGAGCTGTGCATCTCGTGCAAGGGCTGCCGCCGCGAGTGCCCGACCGGCGTCGACATGGCCAAGATGAAGATCGAGTTCCAGCACCACTACACCGCGCGGCACGGGCTGTCGTGGCGCGACCGGGTGGTCGCCTATCTCCCGCGCTACGCGCCGATCGCGGCGCGGTTCGCCGGATTGCTCAATCTGCGCGACCGCCTCCCCGGTCTCGCGGCGTTGTCCGAAAGGCTGATGGGGTTCAGCGCGCGCCGCTCACTGCCGCGCTGGTCGTCGCGACCGTATCGCGGCAGCGCGACGAATCCCGGCGACGGCCGCGAGGTGCTGTTGCTGGTCGACACTTTCAACCGCTATTTCGAGCCGGAGAACGCGCATGCCGCGGAGCGCGTGCTGACCCGCGCCGGGTATCGCGTGACGACGCCGGAGCCCGGCGTCGGTCGGCCGCTGTGCTGCGGTCGCACGTTTCTCGCCGCCGGTCTGGTCGCCGAGGCCAAGCGCGAGGCGCGGCGCATGCTCGACGCATTGGCCCCCGCCCTCGCCGCCGGCACGCCGATCGTCGGGCTCGAACCCGCCTGCCTTCTGACCCTGCGCGACGAGTTTCCGGCGATGTTGCCGGGCGCCGAAACCAAGGCGCTCGCCGAGCGGGCGCAATTGTTCGAGGAATTCGTCACCGGCGAGCGCGATGCCGGGCACTTTGCCCTGGCGCTGACGCCGATGCCGGGCCGGACCGCGTTATTGCACGGGCATTGCCACCAAAAGGCGTTCGGCACCGTCGACGCCGCGGTCAAGGCATTGCGGCTGATCCCCGAACTGACCGTCGAGACTTTCGATTCGACCTGCTGCGGCATGGCCGGATCGTTCGGCTTCGAGGCCGAGCATTACGACATGTCGCTGAAGATCGGCGAACTCGGGGTATTGCCAAGGATGCGCGACGCTCCGCCCGACACGATGCTGGCCGCCTGCGGCACGAGCTGCCGCCACCAGATCGCCGATGGCGCCGGACGCGACGCGCGGCATCTCGTCCGCATCCTCGACGAGGCGTCGGAGCCGTGAGCGGGTTACCCGAGCGCGCGCGCGATTGGCTCGATTTCTGGTTCGGGCCGCCCGACCACCCCGAGCGGCTGCATCACCGGCAAATCTGGTTTCGCAGCACTCCCGAGTTCGACGACGAGGTCCGGCGTGGCTTTCAAGCCGATCACGAGACCGCGCTGGCCGGCGCGCTGGATGATTGGGAAGCCGAGCCGCTCACCGCGTTGGCCTTGGTGATGCTGTTCGACCAGGTGCCGCGCAACATCTTCCGCAGCACGCCGCGCGCCTTCGCCAGCGACGCCCAGGCATTGGCGGCAACCAAGCGAGCCTTGGACCGCGGATTCGACAAGGCGGTGCCGGGGGCATGGCGGTTGTTTTTCTACCTGCCGTTCGAGCATAGCGAGGTATTGGCCGAGCAGCGGCGCGGCATCGCGCTGCTGGAGGCGTTGCCGCCGGTCCAGGGCCGCTCCGGGGACGGGAAAATGTCGCGGCGTCATCTCGAAATCATCGAGCAGTTCGGCCGCTTCCCGCACCGCAACGCGATCCTCGGGCGAGTCTCGACCGCGGCGGAGCTCGCCTTTCTCGACGAATGCGACCTGAGATTCGGACAGCCTTTCACGGGATGAGGCCGCAACAGGTGATCGACCTGTGCGGGATTGGGGTTTATGAAGCCTTCGACTTGGGGGCCCCAGCGCGTGGTCCGACCAGCGGAGGAATGACCATGCCGATCACCGATATGACCGTCGCGGACATCCAGACTTTCGCCGATGGCCAGGATTTCGGCGATAGAGGGCCGTATGTACGCATTCGCGGCGTGGTCCGCGGCACGCTGGACCCGTTCGCGCCGGAGAACGCCGGCATCGTCGACCTCGACCGGGCGCCCCGCGACGCCCGCGGGGTGGTCGAATACGCAACCGATTACGACATTCTGCGACCGAAGGACCCGCTGCGCGGCAGCTCGATCCTGGTCTACGACGTCCCCAATCGCGGGTCCAAGCGCATCCTGCAATTGCTTGACGACGCGCCTCCGGGCAACCCGGCCGCGTCGAACGACCCGAAGACCGCGCGCGACGCTGGCCTCGCCTTCACCTTGCGGCGCGGCTATTCGATCGTGTGGTCGGGCTGGGACCCGGGGGCGCCGCGCGCCAATAACGGGCTCGGCGGCGACTTCCCGATCGCCGAGGAGCACGGCAAGCCGATCACGCGCCGGATTCGCGACGAGTTCCATTTCGGCACCCGCACGGCGGCAGACGGCAGCGAGCGGCGGCTCAGCTATCCCGCCGCCTCGACCGACAAGCGGAATTGCCGGCTGACCGTGCGCGCCCGCGAAGCCGACAGGCGCACCGAACTCGCACCCGGCGAATGGGAGTTCGTCGACGGCCAGACGATCCGCCTGCTGCCCGAAGGCCGCGCCTTCGACAGGTTCAAGATCTACGAGTTCTGGTACGAGGCGACCCGTTCAAAGGTGCTCGGCATCGGCTATGCATCGGTGCGCGACCTGGTTTCGTTCTTCCGCTATCCCAGCGCCGATAGCGACGGCATCCCCAACCCGCTGCTGTCGGGGACGAGCGAGATCCGCCACGCCCTCGCCTTTGGCGTATCGCAGAGCGGCCGCTTTCTGCGCCATTTCCTCGAACTGGGGATGAACGGCGACGAGCAGGGGCGCCGGGTGTTCGACGGCGTCTTCAGCCACGTCGCCGGCGCGGGCAAGGTGTTCGCCAATCACAGCTTCGGTATGCCGGGCCGTACCGCGACCCAGCATGAGGACCGGCTCTACCCGGAAAACTGGTTTCCGTTCAGCACCGGGTCGACCATCGATCCGGTGACCGGCAAGCCCGACTCGCTGCTGCGCGGCGCGGTGACCGACCCCAAGGTGATCGAGACCAATACCGCGACCGAGTACTGGCAGAAGGGCGCCTCGCTGATCCACACCGACCCGGGGTTCGCGCGCGACCTCGCGCTGCCCGACCATTCGCGCGTTTATATGATCGCCGGGACCCAGCATGGCGGGCGCCCCGGCGTTGATCCAGGCCGCGGACCGAACTGCAACCCGCGCAACCCGCACAGCGCCACCCCGGCGCTGCGCGCGCTGTTCCTCGCACTCGATGAATGGGTGACCAAGGGCACCGCGCCGCCGCCGAGCCGGGTGCCGTCGCTCGCCGCCGGCACCGCGATCGCCGCCGAAGCGGTCGCGATGCCGCGGGTCGACGGGTTTGTTGTCGCGTCCGGCGGTAATCAGGTCTGCGCGCCGGTGGACTGGATCAACCCGCCCGAAGCGGGACCGTCGCGCTTTTATCAGACCCATGTTTCGGCGGTCGACGCGGACGGCAACGAGATCGCCGGCATCCGCCTGCCGTCGATCGCGGTGCCGCTCGGCACCTATACCGGCTGGAACCTGTACAAGGCCGCGCCGTCCGAAATGGCCGACCGCGACGGCTCGTTCATCGCCTTCGCCGCGACCCGGGCGGAGCGCGTGGCCGCCGGCGACCCCCGTCCGTCCCTGGCGGAGCGTTACGGCAGCCGGGAGGCCTATGCCGCCAAGGTCGAGGCGGCCGCCGCCGCGCTCGTCGCCGAACGGCTGCTGTTGCCGGAAGACGCCGCGTCCTTTGTCGCCGCCGCGAGGAGCTGCGATCGCTTCTGAGCGATCACCACCGCTTGCGACTTACCGGCGAACGCGTCAGCATCAGCACGATCGCCCACAAGGGCGCGAAGAGGCGGGAGGGACGAATGAAGACGGTCGCACGCGCGGGCTGCCGCATGGGCGCGGCATTAGCCCTGCTAGGTTTCGCCGCGAGCGCGGCGCAGGCCCAACTGATGATCACCGGCAACGACCAGAAGGCGACCTTCGACGCGAACAACAAGCCAGTCTTGAAGGGTCCGGGAAACGACACTTTGTCGATCATCGACATGTCTAAGCCCGCCGCGATCAAGATCGTCGCGACGATCCCGCTCGACAATTCGATCGTCGGCCCACCGACCAACCTGGCAATCACGCCAGATTGGTCGCTCGCCCTCGTCGCCAACTCGGTCAACGGGACCAAGAAGGATGACGGTACGTTCGCCGTCGTCTCGGACGACCGCCTGTTCGTCGTCGATTTGAAGGCGAGCCCTCCGGCGGTGGTCGGCACGGTCAAGCTCGGCAAGCGGCCATCGGGCATGGCGATCGCGGCCGACGGCAAATGGGCGCTCGTCGCCAACCGCGACGACGGCACGGTCTCGGTTCTGTCAATCGCCGGCAAGGAGGTTAAGGTCACCGATACGGTCACCGTGGGCGAGGGCAAGGACCACGTCACCGCGATCGCGATCACCCCCGACGGTAAGCGGGCACTGGTCGCCAAATCCGCCGCCAACAAGATCGCTGTGTTGACGATCGACGGCGGCAAGGTGACGTACGACAAGGCGCGCGACATGCCGGTCGGGAATTTCCCCTACAACGTCGCGATCACCCCGAACGGCAAGATCGCGCTGACCGCCAATACCGGCAACAACGGCAGCTCCGACGGCCATATCGACACGGTCAGCGTGATCGATCTCGAAGCCAATCCGGCCCGGGTCATCGACCACGTTACCGTCGGCGACTCGCCCGAGGGCTTGGCGATCAGCCCCAAGGGGGACCTCGCGGTGACCGTCGACGCGCGCGGTTCCAACCGGACCAAGGACACCTGGTACTATCACCCCGGCGGGGCGGTCACGGTGCTGAAGATCGACGGCAAGAAGGTGACGCGCATCGGCGAGGTCACGGTCGGCGGCCTACCCGAAGGCGCCGTGTTCAGTGTCGACGGCAGCCACATCTATGTCGGCAATTTCATGAATTCCGACATCTCCGTGCTTTCGGTCCAGGGCGACAAGGTCAGCGACGCCGGCCAGCGTTTCAAACTGCCGGGCCAGCCCGCCTCGATGCGCGGCGGGCCGCGGTAGCCGACGGCAAGCGGAGCACGTCAGGCGTGGAGCCCCCCTAGGCCCGCTTCCCCCGGGCTTGTCCCGGGGGTCCATGCGTCCTCGCAGGACAATTCGTGGATGGCCGGGCCAAGCCCACGGCTGTCCGGTTCGGCTCGAAATGACGAGCACGGTGTCGATTCGCCCCGATCTTGCCACCCTAAGAGCCGTTCCGGAAAGTTGTTGAATCGGAGGAATCGGTTGTGATTCGATATGTGGTGCCGGTGAGTGAAGGGTGCACCACATGTGGACGGACGAGCATCGCCGCACGGGGGAACGCAAGGGTCTGCGCTATCCGAGCGATTTGAACGAGGCGGAGTGGTGGTTGGTTGAGCCGCTGATCCCGCCGGCCAAGCGCGGCGGCCGCAAGCGCTCGGTCGATGTGCGGGAGGTTTTGAACGGCATCTTTTACGTGCTGTCGACCGGCTGCCAGTGGAACGCGCTGCCCAAGGACCTGCCGCCAAAGAGCACGGTGTACGATTATCTCGATCTGTGGTCGTGGGACGGGACGTTGGTGCGCCTCCATCATGTGCTTTACGTGAGCTGCCGCGAACTGGCCGGCCGCGAGGCGAGCCCGAGTGCGGCGATCCCCGGCCTTCGCCGGGGCAGGCGCTGACAGCCAGAGCGCCAAGGCCGCTCAAAAAGGGGCTCCGCGCTTGATCCGCAAGGGTTTGATGCGGGCAAGAAGGTCACTGGGCGCAAGCGCCACATCCTTGTCGATACGCTCGGCCTTCTGCTGAATGTCGTCGTCCATCCCGCCAACCTTCAGGACCGCGACGGGGGCTCGGCTGGTTCTCGATCGGCGCACGCGCCGCCTCTTTCCCTTCATCGAGCGCATCTTCGCCGATGCCGGTTATCAGGGGCCACGGGTCGCACAAGCCGCCGTCAGCACCGGCCGTTGGGTGGTCGAGATCGTCAAGCGCAACGAACTGCACAAATTCGTCGTCCTGCCCAAGCGCTGGATCGTCGAACGAACCCTGGCCTGGATCAGCCGCAATCGCCGCTTGGCACGCGATTTCGAGCGATACGCACGTACCGTCGCAGCCTTCGTCAGACTCGCCATGATCCGCCTCATGCTCCGACGCCTGACCCGACCAACTCTTTCACCATGAATCTAAACTTCCCGGATCGGCTCTTAGGGAATCCGATTGCTTCCGATAGTTCTCGTCGAGACGGCCCGTCGCTTCCTCGCATACGGCGTGGAAGACCCAGAAAAATTCGAGCCGATAATTCTACCGCATTGTCGATACTTATAAACGCAATCCGAAAATCAAAAGCTGTCCCGCTACGAAAATGACTTTTGGCATGCTCGAGGAGTTCGAGAGGACCATCGCACCAAGGTTTATCCGACGGCGGCTTGAAGGATGCGCTCACGTACGAGGCCCCGCATATTGCCGGTTATTCGGGTCTGCTCACATGCTCCCGCAAACCCGTGCCGCTGACGGTTCGGGACAAGGAACTTCTCTCTTTTGGGCCGGCCCCGTTGCTCCTCACATCGACCCTCTCCCCGCGAGCGGGGAAAGGGTCGATGTCCGTGGGGGCAGCGGTCAGCTATGCCAGCGGAACTCCTGCGCCTTGCGGGCGGAGCCTTGGCTGAGCTTGATGTTGACCAGCCCCGGGCCGGGGAAGTTCATCAACTCGTCGAGCGCGCCGCGGACGTCCTTGGTGTCCTCGACATAGGCGCCGTAGCCGCCGAACGCCTTCATCATCTGGTCGTAGCGGGCGCCGTAGATCAGCGTGTTCGGCCGCATGTTGAGCATCGGGTTCGACGGAATTTCCGGCATGCCCGGCCCGATGCCGCCATTGTTGAGAACCACGATCTTGGCCGGCATGCCATAGCGGCACAGCGTTTCCATCTCCATGCCGGAGAAGCCGATCGCCGAGTCGCCCGAGATGTGAACGACAGGGCGGTCGGGATGCACGACACAGGAGGCGACGACGAGCCCGAGGCCCACGCCCATCGTACCGTAGCTGCCGGCGTTCAGGTAGGACCGGGGGTTTTCAAGCGGCATCTGGGTGCCGCCGATATCCATCGTCGTCGCGCCCTCGCTGCATAGGACCACGTTCTTCGGCAGCCATTCGCGGATGTCGCGGAACAGCCGGTAATAGCCGCCCGGCGACGAGTCGTCGGCGATCTGCGGCGCGATCATCGCCGCGTTCTCGGCCGACTTCTTGGCGAGCGCCTGGCGCCACGGCGAGCCCTCCGGGTGGAACCACTGGCGGCCCTGCAGCGCGGCGTTGAGCTGTCCGACGATCGCCTTGCCGTCGCCGACCAGCGCCACCTCGGACGGCTTGTTCTGGTGCATCGACTCCGGCTCGATGTCGAGCTGGACCACCCGCACATCCTTGTTGTAGCGCGGCGGCAGGCCGAAATGCAGGATCCAGTTGAAACGCGCGCCCATCAGGAAAACGACATCGGCCTGCGACAGCGCGAGGCTGCGCGCGGCACCGGCCGACAGCGGGTGGTCGTCGGGCAGCACGCCCTTGCCCTTGGGTGTGCGCACGAACGGGATCTGGGTACGCTCGATAAAGGCGCGCACCTCTTCCTCGGCGCGCGAGGACGCCATGCCCTGGCCGATAAGGGCAAGCGGGCGCTGCGCAGATTGCAGCACATCGAGAGCGTGCTCGATGTCCTGCGGCATCGCCATCGTGCGCGGCGGCTCGGGGCATTTCTGGACCTGGTCCACGGTGTCCACGTCGCACGAGCCGGTGATCAGGTCATCGGGAAAGTCGAGATAGGTCGAGCCGGGGCGGCCGTAGGTCGACTGCCGGACCGCCATCTCGACATAGAACGGGATGCGGTTGACGTGCTCGATGGCGTGCGCCCATTTGGAAACCGGGGTCGCGGCCAATACCTGGCGCTCTTCCTGGAATGAGCCCATGCCATTGCGATAGGTCTCCGACGCGCCGCCGATCAAAATCATCGGCCAGCAGTTCTGCTGGGCGTTGGCGAGTCCGGAGAGACCGTGGATCACGCCGGGACCGGTGACGACGATGCACGAGCCGGGCCGGCCGGTCAGATAGCCGACGGCGCCGGCGGCATAGGAGGCCGCCTGTTCGTTGCGCATCCCGATATAGGGAAGGCCCACCTTCTGAGCAGCCTCCGCGATCGGGCCGACGGGAAACCCGACGACGCCGAACATGTATTCCACGCCCTGCTCTTTCAGGCTCTTCGCCAGCAAGTCGGCGCCTTTGATCTCAGCCATATTTCCCTCCCGTCAGACCGCCAGGTCCGGTTGCAAATTCGTATCGCCGCGCAGATTACGCATTTATGCCGGGCCGGCAAATGTTCTATCGCGGGAAGGCGCCATGCACGGACGGCGCCGACGCGGCACTCACAGCGGGATCACCAACAAGGTATCGATCTTCTGGCTGTCGAGCACGACCAGCCGCTCGATAAAGCGAAACGGCGTCCGCGTCACGTCGATGCGATCGAGATAGCGGCCGCTGGCGAACAGCTGGGTGCCTCCGTCGTGCATGATGCGCACGGCGATGAAGTTGGAGCGCGCCTCGGCGACCCCGCCCTCGACCCCGATGATGCGGGTCGCGCCGACGACATGGCGGTAGCGGTGCGGCTCGAACATCAGCACGCGGCGCAACGATGTCACCCGGTCGGCCAGCATCCCGCGCGAGGCGGCGTAGATCACGCCGTGCCGCAATCCGGCCTCGTGGCTGGTCCGGCTGGTGATCAGGTAACGGCACTTTTCGACGAAGAAATCCGGCCATTCCTCGAGCCGGTCGTCGTCGATGCAATCGCAATAGGCCGCGATCAGCTCGCCGATGCCGAGCCGCAGCCCGAGATCGTCCTTGTCCAAGGCTTTTTCGCCACCGCTCACCGCGATCAGGCGCCCATCAGCGTGCGATACTGTTTCCACAGGCCGCGGATCGCCGCCTCGCTGGCCCGGAAATTCTGCGACTCGGCCTCGTGCCCGCCCATCATCACGATCCCGGTCTCGCCGTCATTGTACTGGAGCGCGCGCTGCACGAACCCGCCGACGCAGCCATCCTCCATAGATATGTAGCCGGCGGCGCCGATCAGATTGCCCTGGCGCAGCCGGCGTTCCTGCATCGCCTCGTCGTCGTCGGCAAAACCGAGATGCACCCAGTCGAGCTCGGTGCGGTCCACCCCGCGCGGGCGGATCACCCGGACCGCGATCGTGTTGCGCACCTGCTGCAACACCAGGTTGGGGAACACCGTCAGTATCTGCACCGAAATCTGGTCGCCGTATTCGTCGACCGAGTCGACCACCGAGTTGTCCTCCAGGCGCAGATCGGTGTCCGCGCGCAGATGGGCCGCCTTGTAGTCGGCGTCCTCGGCGGCGTAGTCGAGCTTGGCGTAGCTGAAATGATTGCCGCCGTCCTCGCTGATGTTGATCCCGCCCGGCATGCTCAGCCGGTTGATATGAAACGTCGTCAGGAACGAGTGCAATATGCTGGCGTGGTAGGTGTCCTTGACGTTCTCGAAATAGAGCTTCCAGTTGTTCGGCAGAATCTGGGTGCTGCGGCCGATGATATGGGCATCGCGGCCGTCGAGCACGCGCTTGATGCCGCCGACCACGACGGCGCCGAGATAGGACTGCAGATCGGCCACCTTGGCGCTGAACGTGCCGAACACCAGCCCGCACAGTTCCTCGACCCGCAGCCGTTGCAGATGGTGGTCGTCCTTGTGGAATTCCGGGGCCATCCCGCCCTGCCGCTTGACCCCGCGCTCGAACGCGACCCCGGTCAATTTGCCGGCCAGATCGTAGCTCCAGCCGTGGTAGATGCAGGTGATCTCCTTGCCGTGCCCCTTTTCCTCGATGCACAGCAGATTGCCGCGATGGGCGCAGCGGTTGACAAAGGCGTTGATCGCGCCGTCCGCGCCACGGACGACGATGATCGCGACCTCGCCGACCGTGGTCGCGATCCAATCGCCGGTGTTGGGGATTTCCCCGGCCAGGCACAGGTAGCTCCAGGTCGGCCCCTTGAACAGCCGCTCCTGCTCGAGCCGATACTGCTCGGGATCGGTATAGAGCCGGAACGGCACCTCGCTGATGCCGTTCGACGGCCAGTTCACGCCCCGATCGAATTCCTCGCCGAAATCCACATCCCGCACGGACATCTGATGGTCCCTCGTCCCGGTAACCCGCTGGCGAAACTATGCCCCCACCGCGCCCAGTTCGTCCATCGCCTACTGCCGTAGCAGATGCCGGGCGATGATCACCCGCATGATCTCGTTGGTGCCTTCGAGGATCTGGTGTACCCGCACATCGCGCAGATAGCGCTCGATCGGGAAGTCCTTGAGGTAGCCGTAGCCGCCGTGCAGCTGCAACGCCTCGTCGCACACGCGAAAGCCGATATCGGTCGCCAGCCGCTTGGCCATCGCGCAGTGCATCGTCGCCTCGGCCGCGCCCGCATCAAGGGTCGCCGCCGCGCGCCACAGCATCAGCCGCGCCGCCTCCAACTCGGTCGCCATGTCGGCGAGCTTGAACTGCAACGCCTGGAAATCGGCGAGGCGCTGGCCGAACTGGCGCCGTTCGAGCATGTAATCGCGGGCCGCCTCGAACGACGCGCGCGCGCCGCCGACCGAGCAGGCGCCGATATTGATCCGACCGCCGTCGAGCCCCCTCATCGCGATCGCGAACCCCTCGCCCTCGGCGCCGAGCCGGTTGGCGACGGGCACGCGGCAATCCTCGAAGATCACCGCGGCGGTCGGCTGGGTGTTCCAGCCGAGCTTTTTCTCCTTCTTGCCGAAGGACAGCCCGGGCGTTCCCTTTTCGACGACGAGGCATGAGATGCCCTTGGGCCCGGCATCTCCGGTCCGCACCATCGCGACGTAGATATCGCTGGCGCCGCCGCCCGAGATGAACGCCTTCGTCCCGTTCAGCACGTAGTCGTCGCCGTCCCGCATCGCCGTCGTTTGCAGCGCCGCCGCGTCCGAGCCGCTGCCCGGCTCGGTCAGGCAATAGCTGGCGAAATGCTCCATGCTCATCAATTTCGGCAATAGCCGCGCGCGCTGCTCCCGCGTGCCGAAGCGGTCGATCATCCACCCCGCCATGTTGTGGATCGACAGATAGGCGGCGGTCGAGACGCAGGCGGCGGCGAGTTCCTCGAAGATGATCGCGGCATCGAGCCGCGTGAGCCCGCTGCCGCCGAACTCGTCCTTGACGTAGACCCCGGCGAAGCCGAGCGCAGCCGCGCTGCGCAACGAGGCGACCGGAAATTCCTCACGCTCGTCCCAGCCGGGCGCGTGCGGCAGCCATTCCTCGCGGGCGAAATCGCGCGCGGTCTGCCGGAACGCCGCTTGCTCGTCGGATAGGTCGAAATCCATCGCCAGCGATTATGGGCGTCGCCCACGCCGTCGCAATGGGCTACATGCACCGTCGGGCGGCCAGCCGGCCAAACCCGCGATCTCGAAACCGGCATGGGGTTGAAACGTTATACCGTTCATGACGGCGCGCCCGATTAAGCGGCGACCGGGACAGTGCTGGTGTTCAGGGGCGTGGCGATCCAATGCGAATATTTCGATACGCGGTGATGTTGCTCGCGGTTGGTCTGTGGACGACGCCGGCATGGCCCCAAGCGGCCGCGATCGGCGCCGCCACTGGCGCCTTGGCTCCGACCGCGACCGCCCAGCCCACCCCCCAGCCCTCGGCAGCCACGCTGAAGCAATTGCTGGACACGGTAGAGGATCCGGCCAAGCGCGAGCATCTCGTTGAACAGATCAAGGCGCTGATCGCGATCGAGGAAAACCGCGCCGCCGCCCCGGCTCCGCCGGGGGCCGGCGCGCGGCTGCTCGACGCGCTGTCGTCGACGTTCGCCGCGCTGGCCGACGGGGTCGACTATATCGTGCTCAGAGCCGGCGATCCCGCCCCGCTTTGGGCCTGGGCGGAGGCACAAATCACTGATCCGACCCAGCGCGCGCTGTGGCTGATCGCGGGGTTCAATGCCGCGATCGTCCTGGCGGGGGGATTTGTGGCCTGGTTTGCGGTGGGGTTCGCGCTCGCCCCGGCGCGACGCCGGATCGAGCGCCAAGCGGCATCGCGATGGCAGCGACGGCTCAGGCTGATCGCCGCTCGGCTGGGTCTCGAACTGGTGCCGATCGTCGCGTTCGCGGCGGTGGCGCTGGTGCTCGTCGGCTGGGCGCGCGCGCCGGAGCCGCTCCGCCTCGTGCTGCTGGCGATCACCAACGCGACCGCCTTGTCGCTGCTCGGGAATACGCTTTCCCGGATGCTGCTCAGCCCGGCCGTGCCGGTATTGCGGGCGCTACCCCTGGCGGATGACACCGCCGCCTCGGTCTATGTTTGGGCGCGGCGGCTGATCGTCGCGGTGGTGTGGAGCTATGTGCTGCTACAGACCGCGATTCTGCTGCGCATGTCGTATGCCGCCTATCTGGCGGCGGCCGAACTCGCCGGACTGCTGGTCGCCGGCTTGCTGGCAGTCTTCGTTTATCGGCACCGCGACCCGGTCGCGGCGTCGATCCGCGGCCCGCTCACCGGGGCGCTCGCCGAGACCGGGGCGACCGAGCCCCCCGGCCTGCGCGCCCGGCTAAGCCGTATCTGGCATATCGTGGCAATCGGCTACATCGTCATGGTCTATCTGGTGTGGGCGCTCGGCGTCTCGGCGGGGCCAGGCTACCTGCTGCTCGCCACCGCCGGGACCGGCGCGGTCGCGGCCGCCCTGATGCTGGCCGAAACCCGGCTGCGCCGCTTTCTCGAAAGCGCGCCGGTGGGCGAGAGCGCGATACTGGCCCGCTATCCGCGGGTCGCGAGCCGCGCCGGCCGTTATCTGCCGATCGTGCGCGTGAGCCTGATCTATGCGCTGCGCGTCGCCGCGGTGATCGCGGTGCTCGCCGCGTGGCGGGTCAATGTCGCCAGCCCGCTGACCAACCCGGTCGGCGCCGTGATCCTCGGCCACCTGTCGGGTATCGTCATGATCCTGCTGGTGGCGCTCGTGACCTGGGAGTTGGCCGCCGGCGCGATCTCGAACTATCTACAGCGGGCCGATTCCACGGGCCAGGCGATCGTCCGCTCGGTCCGGGCGCGGACCTTGTTGCCGCTGATCCGCAACGTGCTGCTGATCGCGATCACGGTATTGACCGTGCTCGCGACCCTGTCGGAACTGGGCGTCAATATCGGGCCGCTACTGGCCGGCGCCGGCGTGGTCGGGCTGGCGATCGGCATCGGCGCGCAATCGCTGGTCAGGGACGTCATCACCGGCGCGTTCATCCTGTTCGAGGACACGATCAACATCGGCGACGTGGTCGAGATCAACGGCAAGGGCGGCGTGGTCGAGGGCTTGACCGTGCGCACGATCCGGCTGCGCGACGGCTCCGGCAACGTTCACACCTTAACCTTCGGGTCGGTGACCGCGATCACCAACATGACCAAGGAATATGCCTACTACCTGTTCGATATCCCGGTCACCTACCGCACCAACACCGACGAGGTGATTGAGATATTGCGCGAGATCGACCAGGAATTGCGCGAAGACCCGGCGTTTGTCGACTCGATTCTGGAACCGATCGACATCATGGGGGTCGAACGATTCACCGATCTGGGGGTCGTCCTACGCGCCCGAACCAAGACCCGGCCGATCAAGCAGTGGGGTGTCGGGCGCGAATTCAACCGCCGCCTCAAGCAAAAATTCGACGAACGCGGCATCGAGTTCCCCTCCGCGCACACCGCGATCTACGTCAACGCGGACCGCCAGGACGGCGCATCCCCCGCCCGTCCCGCGCGGCGACCCGACGGCGATGCCCCGGAAGGCGTCGCCACGGCGCCAAAAGCCAGCGATTAGCGGCGGGGCTTTCATCGCGGTGTATCTCTGCCCATCACCGCAAAATCTGGTATACTCGACCGGGTATTATCCCAATTCTGGGATAATACGATCGATCCTTTGTGATGGACGCACCGCCGATGGAAGGGTTTCTCGCTCCGCTGGTGTTACTGATCGGCATCGCCGCCGGCGCGGTCGTGGCGTGGATTGCGCGCGGCCGCGAACTCGCCGTCGAGCGCGAGCGCGCGCTGCGCGCCGAGACGGCGCAGATCGGGCTCGCGGCGTCGCTGCAGGAGGAAAAAATGGCGCGCGCCGCGGCCGAGGCCGCTGCCGCCGCCGAACAGCGCGGGCATGAGCAGCGCATCATCGCGCTGACCGAATTGCGCGGCGAGATCGAGCAGAAGATGCATTCGCTCGCGGGCGCGGCCCTGCAAAGCAATCAGGCGACGTTTCTGAGCCTGGCGGGGGAGTTCTTCGCCACCCACAAGGCCAGCGCCGCGGAAAGCCATGACCAGCGCCAGCAAGCGCTCGCCGCGCTACTCGCCCCGCTCGCGACCAGGCTCGAGGAATACCGCCAGGGCGTCTCGGCGATCGAGACGGCACGGGTCGCCCACTACAGCGGGCTGGCCACCGAAATCCAGAGCCTGGTCCGCATGCAGGAGGACGCCAGCGCGCAGACCCGCAAGCTCGTCAACGCCTTGCAGGCCGCGCCGAAGACCCGCGGGCGATGGGGCGAACAGCAGCTCCACAACGTCCTCGAATTGGCGGGGATGACCCCGCATGTAGATTTTCTGGTCGAGAAGACGATCGATCTCGACGACACAAGGCTGCGTCCCGACGTGATCATCCGGCTTCCGGGCGACCGCCGCATCGTGGTCGATGCCAAGACTTCGATGGCGGCCTATCTCGACGCGGTCGAGGCTAGCGAGGACGAGGTGCGCAACGCCCATCTCGATCTTCACGCCCGCCAGCTGCGCACGCATATGCGATTGCTGGCGGCCAAGGCCTATTGGGACGCGCTGCCGTTTACCCCGGATTTCGTCGTGATGTTCATCCCCGGCGAGAATTTCTTCGCCGCCGCGATCGAGCGCGACCCGCAATTATTCGAGGACGCGATCGCCTCCCGGGTTTTGATCGTGACGCCGACCACCCTGATCGCGCTCGCCAAGGCGATCGCGTTCGGCTGGCGCCAGGAAAAGGTGGCGGATAACGCCCGCAAGGTCGCCGAACTGGGCCGTGACCTGTATCGCCGCCTGGCGGCGATGGGCGGGCATGTCGTCAAGCTGGGCCAGGGCCTCGACAGCGCGGTCAAACACTACAACAATTTCGTCGGTAGCCTCGAAAGCCGGGTCATGCCGGCCGGGCGGAAATTCGCCGAGCTCGAGGTCGATGGCACCGCCGATCCGTTACCGGAATTGAAGCCGGTCGAGGTCGAAAGTCGGCAGGTCCGTTCCGACAGCGATCTCGTGCCGCGCGCGGCCGAGATCATCCCGATCTCCGCTGCGGAACGCGCGCACGCAGGCGAGTGAGTACAACCATAGATAACGGATATTCATCCCTATTTAACCCACAGCAGATCAAGATCGCATGTTTTCGATCCATGGGAAGGCGTTTCCGATGTCAGCCGCCGATATACTCGTGGTCTGTTCCTCCTTGATCCTCGCGGCGATCCTGCTGCCGACCGCTCCGTTCATGCGGGCGATCCTGTACGTCGTCCTGATCGGGCTGATCGCGCTGCCGAGCATCCTCTCCACCATTGATGCGATGCTGTCGATATTCGGCTGACCGCCGCCCCTAACCGCGCGGGCCGTCGCACCCGCGCGGGACCGAGACCTCCCTAAACGCTGCCGCCCTCCACCGGGTGTCCTTCGGCGCGCCAGCGCAGCATGCCGCCGGTCAAATTGGCGATCTCGGTAAAGCCGCTCTGCTGCAATATCGCGGTCGCCTGGGCCGAACGGCTGCCGGCCCGGCACACCGCGACGATCGGGCGATCGCGCGCAAGCTCCTCGGCGCGCTCGGCCAGTTCGCCGAGCGGGATCAGGATCGCCCCCTTGATATGCCCGAGCGGCCCGGCGAATTCGTCGAGCTCGCGCACGTCGACGATCTGGACATCGCCGGCGTGGTCCTCGAGCGCGTGGGGGATGATCTCCCATACCCCGGCAAAGCTGTAGTGCAGTTGCGCCCAGCTTGGATCGACGGCCAGCCCCGCCTCGTTCTCGGGCCGACCGCAGCGCAGATTGGCCGGCACCGCGACGTCGAGCAATTTGGGGTGGGCGAGGCGCAGGTTCTTCATGAACCCGGTAAAGTCGCCGACCGCGATCTCGCCGCCGAGGCGCGGGTTGAAGCGGCGTTCCTCGGCGACGCTGGTCACGGTCAGCCCGCGATAATCATGCGCCGGATAGAGCAGGCAATCATCCGGCAGGCTGAAGATGTGGTCATGCACCGAGCGGTACATCGCCGCCGGGTCGCCCTGCTGGAAATCGGTGCGGCCGCTGCCGCGGATCAGCAGGCAATCGCCGGTGAAAGCCATGCTACGATCGTCGAGCACATAGGTCAGGCACCCGTTGGTGTGCCCCGGGGTCGCGCGCACCAACAGGCGGCGCGCGCCAAACGCGATCACGTCGTCCTGCGCCAGATAGCGGTCGGCGCCGTCCGCGCCGCTCGCCCGCGACAACATGATCTGGCTGCCGGTCCGCCGCTGCAACAGCCAGGCGCCGGTGACGTGGTCGGCGTGGACATGGGTTTCCAGAGTCGCCACCAGGGTGAGGCCCAATTCGCCGATCAGCGCCGCGTCGCGGCGCGCCTGCTCGAACACCGGGTCGATCAGCACCGCCTCGCCATCGCGGCCGTCGCCGAGCAGATAGGTGTAGGTCGAGGATTGGGGATCGACCAGTTGCCGGAATACCAACATCGGGACCTCCGGTCGCTAAGGCGCGCGCGATCAGCCTCAGCTTTGCCGCGAGCGACAAGGTATGCTTGCGGCGGGCCAGGGAGGCAAGCCATGACTGGAACCGTCGTTACCGAATTGCGCGCGGAGGACCACGCTCGCTGGACCGAGCTGTGGCGCGGTTACCTCGATTTCTACGAGACCACGCTGCCGCCCGCGGTCTACGACCATACCTGGGCGTGGCTGATCGGCGGCGCCGGGCCGATCTTTGGCTTCGGCGCGCGCCGCGACGATCCGGCGGGTCCGCTGGTCGGGATCGTCCACTACCTGTTCCACGACCACGCCTGGAGCCCCAAGCAGGTCTGCTATCTGCAGGATTTATTCGTCGATTCGAGCGAACGCGGTCACGGCCGCGGCGCGGCGCTGATCGGGCGGGTCGCCGCGACCGCCCGCGAGCGCGATTGCCTGCGCCTCTACTGGACCACCAAGGAAGACAACACCCGCGCCCGCCGCCTCTACAACCACATCGCCCGCTTCAACGGCTTCATCCGCTACGATTACGCGCTCGACTGATCGTCGGCGCCTTCTCCGCCTCGGCGCTCCGCCACGATACGGACAGGCGCCGTTTGACTTGGCTCCGGTGCGAACTTACGCTTCGAGCTAGGTGGGTTCGGTCGATATTCCCGCGGAGGAAACCATGAGCGCGCACAGCACCCCGGAACAAATCCACGCTAAGCTCAAGCACCCAGTCATCGACGGCGACGGGCATTGGGTCGAGTACACGCCGGTGTTCGCCGAGCGGATGCGCAAGGTGGTCGGCGACAAGGGCGCGGATGGGTTTCTCGCGTCGCAGCGCCGCATCCCCGACACGCTCCACATGACCACCGCCGAGCGCAAGGAGCGCGGGGTTGGCATGGAGGGGTTCTGGGGGCGGCAATCGACCAATACCCGCGACCGCGCCACCGCGATGATGCCGCGCATGCTGTACGACCGTGCCGACGAGCTCGGCATCGATTTCGGCATCGTCTACCCGACCGCCGGGCTCGGCATCCCGCGCATCGCCGATGACGAGACGCGCCGCGCCGTGATCCGCGGCTTCAACATCGTCACCGCCGAGTATTTCGAGAAGCTATCCGATCGGCTGACCCCGGCGGCGGTGATCCCGGTGCACACGCCGGAAGAGGCGATCGAGGAATTGGAATTCGTCACCAAGCAGCTCGGCTCCAAGGTCTGCATGTTCGGCAGCGGCGTCCGCCGGCCGATCGAGCACGCCAAAGGTGCTCCCGCTGATGTCGCCCGCTACGCCCAGGGTTTCGACCAGCTCGGCATCGACAGCGAATACGATTACGACCAAGTCTGGCAGAAATGCCGCGAGCTGGGCATCGCCCCGACCTTCCATACCGGCGGGCGCAGCTATGGCGAGCGCAACAGCCCGAGCAATTTCACCTTCAACCATATCGGCCATTTCGCCGCGGCCGGCCATGCGGTCGCCAAGGGATTGTTCCTCGGCGGCGTGACCCGGCGCTTTCCCGATCTGCGCTTTGCCTTTCTCGAAGGAGGGGTCGGCTGGGGCTGCCAATTGTTCTGCGACCTGATCGAGCATTGGGAACGACGCGGCGCCAAGGGCCTGCAAAACATGGACCCGACCAAGCTCGACCGCAAATTGCTGCGTGAATTGGTCGACCAGTACGGCTATGGCGACCTCGCCGCCGAGCTCGACCGGCGCGACGGGTGGCCGCTGAAGGAAGAGGATTCGCTGACAGGCGGGGTTCCGCTCGACGACTACCACGCGTGCAACATCACGCAAAAGCAGGATTGGATCGACCTCTACGCCAGGCCGTATTATTTCGGCTGCGAGGCGGACGACCGCATGAACGCCGTCGCGTTCGGTAAGACGATGCCGTTGGACGCGCGGATCAACGCGATCTACAGCTCGGATATCGGGCATTTCGACGTCGTCGACATGCGCGATCCGCTGCCCGAGGCGTGGGAATTGGTCGAGGACGGCCACATCACCGAAGACGATTTCCGCGACTTCACCTTCGCCAACGCGGTGCGGCTGTGGGGCACGCAGAACCCGCGCTTCTTCGAGGGCACGCCGGTGGCGAAGGAAGCCGCCGCGGTGCTCGCCAGCAACAGCACCCCGGCCCTGCGCGACGCCGCGAAGTAAACTCGGAGCGGCGGGGCGCCGCGTTGTAACCAGAGGCCGCGGGACCTATTCTACCGGTGTTCCGCGGCCTTTGCCGTTCCTGCCGAGCGGGGTGAGCCCCTTGACCGCATCCTTCCTGCCGCCGCTGCCGCCTTATCCGCAATCGCGGTTGCGCCGCAACCGTCGCGACCCGTGGTCGCGCAAGCTCGTCGCCGAGAACGCGCTCGGCGCCGGCGATCTGATCTGGCCGGTCTTCATCCATGACGAGGACGGACGCGCGCCGGTCGAGTCGATGCCCGGCGCCTATCGTCTGTCGATCTCGGCCCTGGTCGACGCGGCGGGCGAGGCCGCCGCGCTCGGCATCCCGACGATCGCGGTGTTTCCGGCGATCGACCCGGCGTTGAAGGACCCCGACGGACACGAGGCGGTCAACCCGAACAACCTCATCTGCCGCGCGGTCGCCGCGATCAAGCGGGCGGTGCCCGATCTCGGCGTGTTGTGCGACGTGGCGCTCGACCCGTTTACCTCGCACGGCCATGACGGGGTGATCCGCGACGGCTATGTCGCCAACGACGAGACCGTGGCGATCTTACAGCGCCAAGCGCTCGTCCAGGCCGAAGCCGGCTGCGACATCATCGCGCCCAGCGACATGATGGACGGGCGGGTCGGCGCGGTGCGCCGCGCGCTCGACGATGCCGGGTTCGACCGGGTGCGGATCATGTCCTACGCGGCGAAATACGCCTCGTGCTTCTTCGCCCCGTTCCGCGACGCGATCGGTTCGGCGTCGTCGCTCGGCACCGCCGACAAGCGCACCTACCAGATGGACCCGGCCAATGGCGACGAGGCGTTGCGCGAGGTCGCGCTCGACATCGCCGAGGGCGCCGACATGGTCATGGTCAAGCCCGGCCTCCCGTATCTCGACATGGTGCGGCGGGTCAAGGACGCGTTCCGCATGCCGACCTTTGTCTATCAGGTCAGCGGCGAATACTCGATGATCCACGCCGCCGCCGAGCGCGGCTGGCTCGACGGCGAGCGCGCGATGATGGAGAGCCTACTCTGCTTCAAGCGCTCCGGCGCCGACGGCATCCTGACCTATTTCGCGGTCGACGCCGCCAAGCGACTGAAAGCGGGGTAAGGTCGCGCCTGACGAGCATCGGGAGAGCGCGGAACGGTTCTTGCGAGGGTCATCGTGGCCGAACCTGGTTCGGCCGTGCCCCGCAGGGAAAAAATCCATGCACATCCGGCTCGGCTATGAATTGGTCTACGATTGTCCGCAACCGACGCCGATGCTGCTGGTGTTGAGCGTTCATTACACGCGGGTGTCCGACCTCGTCGTGCCGGATCACCTCGTCGCCACCCCGGCGATCCCGATCCGTGGCTACCGGGACACTTTCGGCAATTGGTGCAGCCGCATCGTGGCGCCGACCGGGCGAACCCGGCTGTCGGCCAGCGCTGTCGTGCACGACAGCGGCGTGCCGGACGCGGTGGCTGTCGACGCGCCCCAGCACGCGATCGAGGACCTGCCCGACGAGGCGCTGGTGTTCCTCCTCGGCAGCCGCTATTGCGAAACCGAGCGGCTCTCCGAGATCGCCTGGTCGCTGTTTGGTCGGACACCGCTCGGCTGGGGTCGGGTCCAGGCGATCTGCGATTATGTTCACCACCACATCGCGTTCGGCTACGAGCACGCTCGCGCCGGACGAACCGCCTGGGAAGCGTACTGCGATCGTACCGGCGTCTGCCGCGACTACGCCCACCTCGCGGTCTCCTTCTGCCGGTGCATGAACATCCCGGCGCGATACTGCACCGGGTATATGGGCGATATCGGCGTGCCGGCGTCGGACGCTCCGATGGATTTTTCGGCCTGGTTCGAGGCGTATCTCGGCGGCAGGTGGTACACGTTTGACGCGCGCAACAACATTCCGCGCATCGGCCGGGTGCTGATCGCGCGCGGCCGCGACGCGGCGGATGTCGCGATCAGCACGACCTTTGGCCCGAACACGCTCGCCAGCTTTTCGGTCTTGACCGAGGAAGTATAACCAAGAAAGTCGGGCTCAACTAAACGACATGCCAAAAGAGCGCAATCGTGCATCAGTTCGCGCGCCGTGCCACCCGCGCTTGCCACAGGGCGAGGGCCGGGGTGACGCCCAGTTCCATGACCAAGCCAAACAGCATCGCCTTGCTGGGATATCCGCGCACGATCAGCGACAGCAGCCGCGCCAAGCCGCCGACGACGACAATCGCGGCCAGCAGGCGAAACCGCGCGGCGCGAGTCTCGATGCGCGGGATCGTCGTCGCGAACGCAACCCCGATCGCGAGCAGCAGCCCGGACAGATAGCGGTAATGACTATCGCCAGCGATCGGCCCGGTGCCGGCCTCGACCATCGCCGGGCCGAGCAGCACGCCCGCCGCCCCGGCGGATATCGGCACCAGACAGGCGAGCGCGACGGCGGCTTGCAGCAGCAGGCGTTCGTTCGTCCAGCCCAGCGGCTTACCCCGCGCGGCGGCTCGACCCGCCGCCATCGATCGTGATGATCGACCCGGTGGTGTAGCCCGAGACCTTATCGGACGCGACAAACGCGACCATCCAGGCGATTTCCTCGGGCTTCGCGGCGCGGCCGAAGGCGTGGCCCTTCATCAACTCGGGCCAGCGTTCGGCATCGCCGAGACGGATTTGCGCGCGGTGCTTGGTCAAGGTGATCAGCCGCTCGGTCAGTACCGGGCCGGGGCTGACCCCTACCACCCTGAGATTGTCGCGCGGCGCGGTGCCGCCCATCGCCCGGGTGAACGCCATCAGCGAGGCGTTGCCGGACGAGCCGGCGATATAGTCGAAATCGGGGTTGTCGCCGGCGGCGCCGAGTACGTTGACGATGACGCCATGCCGGCGCTCGCGCATCAGCCCGTAAAACCGCCGGGTCATGTTGATATAGCCGAACACCTTGAGGTCCCATGCCTCGCGCCAGCGCTTTTCGTCGATCGAGTCGACATTGCCACCGGGGATCGCGCCGGCGTTGTTGACCAAAATATCGATGTCGGCGCATTCGGCGGCGAGCCGGTCGACGTTCCTACTGTCGCTGAGGTCGAGCGCGAACACCTTGACCCCGACATTGCTCTTGGCCTGGATCGCCGCCCGAGCCGCTTCGAGATCGGCGGCGGTGCGCGACACCAGCACCACGTCGCAGCCCTCTTCGGCCAACACCTCGGCGCAGGCGCGCCCGATACCCTTCGACGCGCCGGTGACCAATGCCTTTCTGCCTCGCAGACCCAGGTCCATCGTTTCCTCCCAATCCCCTGCTCGTCGGGACCGGGCTTGACCCGGTCATCCATGGATCCCCGGGCAAGCCTGGGGATGACGAATTTTGGGGGCGTTAACCCATACGAATACCTTTCAGCCGCTAAATCGCCGCCCTTCGGCTGGTGCCGCCGCCGTCGATCGTGACGATCGTGCCGGTGGTGTAGCCGGACAGGTCGGAGGCGAGAAACGCGGTCATGTTGGCGATCTCCTCCGGGGTCGCGGCGCGGCCGAACGACATCCCCTTGGTCAGTTCGCGCCAGCGCTCGGCATCGCCGAGCTGCGCCTGCGCCTCGCGCCGCAGGCGCACGACCATGCGGTCGGTCTCGACCGGGCCGGGGTTGATGCCGACGACGCGCAATCCATCGTTCGGCGCGGTGCCGCCGACCGCGCGAGTAAACGCCATCAATGACGCGTTGCCGGTCGAGCCGGCGGCATAGCCCGACTGCACGCTCTCGCCCGCCGCGCCGATGATGTTGACGATGACGCCGCTCTTGCGCGCGGCCATCAGCGCGTAGAACCGCCGGGTCATGTTGATATAGCCGAACACCTTGAGGTCCCACGCCTCGCGCCAGCGCGCCTCGTCGATATCGGCGATGCCGCCGCGCGGGATCGCGCCGGCGTTGTTGACCAGGATGTCGGTATCGGCGCATTCCGCCGCCAGCCGATCGACGTTCTTGCTGTCGCCCAGGTCCATCGCATAGACCCGGACCGCGACATTGCTCTGGCCGACGATCTTGGCCCGCGCCGCGTCGAGATCGGCCTGGGTGCGCGACACCATCACGACATCGCACCCCTCGCTCGCCAATACCTCGGCGCAGGCCCGCCCGATACCGCGCGAAGCGCCGGTGACCAGCGCCTTTCGGCCTCGTAGACCAAGTTCCATCGTCTCCTCCCGAATACCTCTCGACCTATCCTAATCCAGCGCCTTAGTCGGCCACGAGGAAATCGCGGATCGCGGCGATCTGGTCGTCTTCTATCAAGGCCGGCGCGTGGCCGATGCCGGGGAATTCGATGACCTGGGCCTCTGGGCCGCGCAAAGCCATCGCCGCCGCGTCGCGCGCCCGCAAAATGTCCGAGCCGGCACCGCGCAAGACCAGGGTTGGGCAGCGCAGCCGATCGTAGAACGGCCAGAAATCGACATCCTCGGTCGGGCCACCCGATATCTCGGGCTTGAACGCATCGCCGATGCGCGGGTCGTAGGCAAGGCCGAGCCGGCCGTCGGCGCGGGTGCGCCCGGAATAGGCGGCGAGGTGACGCCATTGCGCGTCGCTGAGCGGGCCGAACCCGGCGTGGATCTCGCGCAGATAGGCTTCGAGTTCGTCGCGATTGGAAAAGGCCGGGTCGCACCCGACCGTGGCGCCGATCCGCGCCAGCCCCTCCTTGGGCAGAAACGGGCCAACATCGTTCATTACCAGGCGGCGCAGCGGGCTGCCCGGCAAGCCGGCGAACAACATGCCGATTAGCCCGCCCATCGAAGTGCCGACCCAATCGACCGACGCGGTGTCAAGCCTGGCGTAGAGCGCCGCGACCACCGCGAGGTAGAGCGGGAAACTGTAGCCGCGCGGCTCGTCGAGCCAATCGCTGCCGCCGCGTCCGGGCATGTCTGGGCAGACAACGCGAAATTCCGCCGACAACGCTTGCGCCAGGGTGTCGAAATCGCGCCCGTTGCGGGTCAGCCCGTGAACGCAGATCACGACCGGCGCGCCGGGCGGGCCGTCCCACTCCGAATAGGCGAGGTTGAGAAACCCCCGCGGTCCCAGCACCGGCAGGTTGCGCGCCTTCACCGCCATCGAGATCTCCGCCTAATTGGTCCGGTAGCGGCCACAATCCCTCGCCCGGTCTAGGGAAACAAGGCTGTTCTCCGGCATCCCGGGCGGTGCGTATCATAGATGAAGACTACCAATATTATTGGGATCATCGCGAAATACGGGCATAGTGTGATTGCAGGATGAAGAGGGTGAATTCCTATGGAAGGACACGTTCCCACGTTGTGGAATGATCGTCTGCCTCTGTGGGTCGCAGTGAGCCACAAGTTCGGTTCTATGTACGATCCATTTATTGCACTCGAAATTCAGCAGTTAGGATTGGCCGAGCGTCTACTGCTGGATCTTGAGCAACGCGCTATTAAGATTTTCGTACAACAACAGGCCACCAATGAAGTCGGAACTGACCCATACGCGCTTTCTGAGCTGGTTGCACATTCTCGCCTTTGGATATTCGGAATCTATGAAACATTGCGTACTTTTCGACAAAAGGCCGGGAAAACGGATTCACAGGTCATTGCTCTGGCCGAGTTCTTTCGGCGGGTCGAACTCGCCCGCATACCATTGGCGAAACATGAGCCGAAAGGTATGAAAAAAAATGATTCGATCATGGAATTCCCCAATACGATTTTTTGCCGTGATCAAGGATGGATTGGCTGCAACGTGCGTGACCCCAAGAGCGGGGAGTTCACTCCACTCTTCCGGACGGAGTTAGCTAACCGGTTTCTCGCCGCGATGGCATGAAATTAAGACGGACTCACTACCCCCGCTTGGCGGACCGCGCCGGTTTTGCGAAAGTGGCATATGCACACCGACCCCGGCACCGCCGCCCTCGCCCGCCTGATCGCCGATGCCAGGCGCGCGGTCGTATTCACCGGAGCTGGCATCAGCACTGAATCCGGGATTCCCGATTTCCGCAGCCCCGGCGGCGTGTGGACCAAGATGGCGCCGATCGATTTCGACAGCTTCCTGGCTTCCGACGCGGCGAGGCGCGAGACCTGGCGCCGCCGGTTGGCGATGGAAGACATCTTTCTCGCGGCCGAGCCCAATCGCGGCCACCGCGCGATCGAAGCACTAGTGCGCCGCGGCAAGGTCGGCGCGGTGATTACCCAGAACATCGACGGGCTGCACCAGGCTTCCGGCATCCCGGCCGACCAGGTCATCGAATTGCACGGCAACACCACCTACGCGACCTGCCTCGATTGCGGCACGCGTTATGAAATGGCCCCATTGCGCGCCGCGTTCGACAGCGACGGGCTGGCGCCGCGCTGCACCCGCTGCCGCGGCTTCGTCAAGACCGCGACGATCTCGTTCGGCCAGGCGATGCCGGAAGCGGCGATGCGGCGAGCCGAGAGCGAGACCCGCGCGGCCGACCTGTTCATCGTGCTCGGCTCGTCCTTGGTGGTCTATCCCGCTGCCGGGTTCCCGGAAATGGCCAAGCGCCACGGCTCGACCCTGGCGATCGTCAACCGCGAGAAAACCGGGCTCGACCCGATCGCCGATCTGGTCGTGCGCAGCGAGATCGGCGGCATCCTCGGCGACGCGGTCGGGGTCAACTGAAAGACCAATATAACCTGTCACCCCCACGAAAGCGGGGGGTCCAAGGCAACTGTTCCGGCCTTTGCCTTTTGATTCCCGATTCCGCGAGAATGACGATCATCACATAGGGAGAACCCGATGAGGCTCGACGGCAAAGTCGCATTGATTACCGGCGCCGCCTCGGGCATGGGCGCCAGCATGGCCCGGATTTTCGCCCGCGAAGGCTGCAAGGTGGTCGTCGCGGATGTGTTGGAGACCGAGGGCGAGGCGGTCGTCGCCGAGATCACCAAGGCCAACGGCGCGGCGGTCTTCCGCCGGCTCGACGTGACCAGCGAGGCCGAGTGGAAGGCGGCGGTCGACGCAACCATCGCCGAGTTCGGCAAACTCGACATCCTCGTCAACAACGCCGGCATCAGCGGCAGCGCGGTCGAGGATTTCTTCGACACCGTCGCCTGGGACAGATTGATGGCGGTCAACGCGACCGGCGTATTCCTCGGCATGAAATTCGCGATCCCGCCGATGAAGGCGGCGGGCGGCGGCGCGATCGTAAACATCTCGTCGATGTCGGGCATCATCGGCCACGACCATGTCCATGTCGGCTACAACGCCTCGAAGGGGGCGGTGCGCACCCTGACCAAGGTCGGCGCGGTGCAGCACGGCCGCGACAACATTCGGGTCAATTCGATCCATCCCGGGCTGATGCCGCCGATGCGCACTTCGGGTCGGACCGCGGACCCGACCACCCGCGCCCGCTGGCTGCGGCAGGTGCCGCTCGGCCGCGCCGGGCGGGTCGAGGAGGTCGCCAACGCGGCGCTGTTCCTCGCCTCCGACGAGGCGTCGTACATCACCGGCGCCGAGTTGGTCGTCGACGGCGGCTACGTCGCGGGTTAGATCGGGGCGAGCCAAGCAATCGGTTAAACCGCCTCGCCCGCCGCTGCCTCCTCGGCCACGGTGAGGTTCGACTTCATGTGGTAGAGCGCGCCCAGCACTATCTCGCGCGCGCCCGGGCTGAGGCCGGCGCAGGCTTCCTCGCGGATTTCGTGGTTGATCGCGAGGATGCGCTCGACCACCCGCCATGCCAGCGGGGTCAGCCACAACGTCCATACCCGACGATCGGTCGGGTGGGGCCGGCGCTCGACCAGCCCCTCCTCGTGCAATTTGTCGAGCGCCCGTACCAAGGCGATCGGCTCGATATCGAGCACCGCCGCCACGCTGGTCTGGCTGTCGCCCTCGCTGCGCGCGATGCGCAATAATACCCGCGATTGCAGCCGGGTCAGCGGCATTCCGGTTTGCCGCGCGCGCCGCTCGAAGCGTCGGCGGATCAGCCGGGCAACATCGTACAGCAGCGCACCGATATTCGGCTGCAACGCCGCCTCGGACGGCCGGTTCTCCCCTGCCCCATCGCGCGCCTGCAACCGCAGCCAGGCGATCGAGCCAACCTCATTCGGCGGCGCCATGACGGCCCTCCGCCAATGCTGGCCGCGGCCCGTCGAGCGCGGTGGCGAGCCGCGAATGACGGCGCCCGCCGCCGAGCCACTGCGACAGTCGCTCGAGATAGAGATAGATCACCGGCGTCGTGTAGAGCGTCAGCCATTGCGACACGAGCAGGCCGCCGACCAGCGCAATACCGAGCGGCCGGCGCAATTCAGAGCCGGCGCCCTGGCCGATCGCGATCGGCAATGCGCCGAACAGCGCCGCGAACGTCGTCATCATGATCGGACGGAAGCGCAACAGGCAGGCCTCGTGGATCGCCTCGCGCGGGCTCTTGCCTTCGAGCCGCTCGGCCTGCAACGCGAAATCGATCATCATGATCGCGTTTTTCTTGACGATGCCGACCAGCAAGATGACGCCGATCAGCGCGATCACGCTCAGATCGTATTTGAACAGCATCAGCGCAAGCAGCGCGCCGACGCCGGCCGACGGCAAGGCCGATAGGATCGTGATCGGGTGGATGTAGCTCTCATAGAGCATCCCCAGCACGATGTAGACCACCAGGATCGCCGCGGCGACCAACAGCGGCGTCGACGACAGCGAGGCCTGGAAGGCCTGGGCGGCGCCCTGGAACGCGCCCTGGACCGTCGCCGGCACGCGCAACTGCGCTTCCAGCGCCTGTATCTTGTCGACCGCCTGGCCGAGGGCAACCCCTGGCGCCAGGTTGAACGACAGGGTCACCGCCGGGAACTGGCCCTGGTGACTGATCGACAGGGGTTCGAGGGTCGAGGTGAAATGCGCGAAGCTGCTCAGCGGGATCTGCACCCCGCCGGGACCGCCGACATAGATCTTGGATAACGCGCTCGGATCCTTCTGGAACTGGGGCTGGACCTCGAGGACGACCTTGTACTGGTTGGTCGAGGTGTACATCGTCGCGACTTGGCGCTGGCCGAACGCATCGTATAGCGTCTCGTCGATCAGCGAGGTCGATACACCGAGCCGCGAGGCGGCGTCGCGGTCGATCTCGATCCCGAGATGCGGCGCGGCGATCTGCTGATCCGAGGCGACGTCCTGCAGTTCCGGCAGTTTGCGCATCGCCGCTTCGACGATCGGCGCCCAATGATTGAGCTCGGTGCTGTCGGTATCGGTCAAGGTATACTGATACTGGGTTCGGCTCAGGCGGCCGCCGACGCTGATATCCTGGCCCGATTGCATGAAAAACTTCGCGCCCTTGACCTGGGCCACTTTGGGCCGCAGCCGCTGGATCACCTGGTCGGACGTCACGTTGCGCTGGTTGTGCGGCTTGAGCTGGATGAAGATACGGCCGGTGTTGTTGGTTGGGTTGTAGGCGTAAGCACCGGCGAAATAGAACGCGCCGGAGACCGCGGGATCGGCGCGCACGATGTCCACGATCTCGTGCACCAGCGCGGCCATCTGGGTAAACGAGGTATCCTGGCGCGCCTCGGCCTGACCGAAGATAAAGCCGGTGTCCTGCTGCGGGAAAAATCCCTTGGGGATCGTCATGTAGAGGTAGGCCGTCAACCCCATCAGCGCCAGGGTCGACAACAGCGCGCTGAACTGGTGCCGGAAGACGAACCGGAGCCCCCGGTCGTACCCGTTCAAGATGATCTCGAAAAAGCGCTCGGCGGCCCGATTGATCCGGCCGGGCTGATGCCCGCCCTCGCCATGCCCCTTCAGGAACAGCGAGCACATGACCGGAGTGAGCGTCAACGAGATCGCCGCGGATGCGATCACCGCCACGGTCACGGTGACCGCGAACTCGCGGAACAGCCGGCCGATGATGCCGCCCATGAACAGCAACGGGATGAACACCGCGATCAGTGAAAAGGTGATCGAGATGATGGTAAAGCCGATCTGCCCGGCGCCCTTAAGCGCGGCCTCGAACGGACGGTCGCCCTGCTCGAGGTAGCGCACGATGTTCTCGATCATGACGATCGCGTCGTCGACGACGAACCCGACCGAGATCGTCAGCGCCATCAGCGAGATGTTGTCGAGGCTGTAGTTGAGCCCATACATGACCGCGAAGGTCGCGAGCAACGACAGCGGCACCGCCAGGCTGGGAATGACCGTCGCCCAGACCGTGCGCAGGAAGATGAAGATCACCAGCACGACGAGACCGATCGTCAGCATCATCGTGAACTGCACGTCATGCACCGCGGCGCGGATGACCAGCGAGCGGTCGGAAACCAGATCGACATGCACGCTCGGCGGGATCGATTCCTGCAATTTCGGCAGCATCGCCTTGATCGTGTCGACCACCTGGATCGTATTGGCGCCGGCGTCGCGCTGGATCGCGAGACCCTCCGCAGGTTTGCGCAGATACCAGGCGCCGACTCGCGTGTCCTTGACCGAGTCGATCACGTCGGCGACGTCACCGAGGCGTACCGGCGCGCCGTTTTTGTAGGTCACGATGACCTTGCGGAACCCTTCGGCGTCGAAAATCTGGTCGTTGGTGTCGAGGGTATAGACTTGGTGACTGCCTTCGAGGCTGCCCTTGGGCCGATTGACGGTGGTCGCCACGATCGCGGCGCGCACGTCCTCGAGGCCGATGTTGCGGGCGGCCAGCGCGGCCGGATCGACCTGTACCCGCACCGCGTATTGTTTCTGCCCGAAGATGCGGGATTCCGAGACGCCCGTCACCGTCGACAGCTTCTGCGCAAGGATCGTGAACGCGTAATCATCGATCCTATAGACCGGCAACGCGTCGGAATGGACCGCGTAGATCAGCACCGGGCGATCGGCCGGATTGGTCTTGCGGTAGGTCGGCGGGTTCGGCAGATCCCTGGGCAGGCTCCCGGTCGCCGCGTTGATCGCGGTCTGGACGTCCTGGGCAGCGCCGTCGATGTTGCGCTCGAGGGCGAACTGCATCGTGATCGAGGTCGTTCCGACACCGCTCGTCGAGCTCATCTGCTCGAGGCTGGGGATGGCGGCGAATTGCTGCTCAAGCGGGGTCGCCACCGACGAGGCCATCGTCGCCGGGCTGGCGCCGGGATAGGTGACCGTCACGACGATGGTCGGGAAGTCGACCTTCGGCAGGGCCGCCACCGGCAACAGCCCATAGGCGACGATCCCGAACACCAGCACGCCCAGCATCAGCAGGGAAGTGGCGATCGGTCGCCGGATGAAAGGTTCGGAAATATTCATCGACGCAAGCCCCGAATGGAGTAAGACCGGCGGATTATGGCGGCGACCGCGGGATCAGCTCGACGCGCCGGGGGACGGCCCGGAAATCTTGACTCGCGCGCCATTGGTCAGCCGGTATTGGCCCTCAATGACGATTTTTTCGCCGGCCGCAAGCCCCTTGGCCAGCACCGCGACCCCATCCTGGATCGCGGCGACCTCGACGGTCCGGCGCTCGACCGTGTTGTCGGCCTTGATCACATAGACATAATGCCCGGTCGCCCCCTGCTGCACCGTCTGCGACGGCACGGTCGGGGCGGCCATACGCGTGCTCAGCACCAGCCGCACGTTGACGAACGAGCCCGGCCATAGGCGTTCGTCGTCGTTGGTGAATGTCGCCTTGAGCCGGATTGTTCCGCTGGCCTGCTCGATTACGTTGTCGATCATCGTCAGCTTGCCCTCGGCGAGCAGGCGGTTGCCCGTTCCGCTGAAGGCGCGCACGATCAGCGGCTCCTTGGCGTTCTCCTCGCGGATTGCGTCGAGATGCGTCTGCGCGACGGTAAAATTCACGTAGATCGGCTTGACCTGGGTGATCGTGACCAGCCCGCTGGCGTCGGTCGCGCGCACCAGATTGCCGGCGTCGACGAGGCGTGCGCCGAGCCGCCCGGCGATCGGCGCGCGAATATCGGCATAGCCCAGGTTGAGCTGCGCCATGTTGATCAGGGCCTCACCGCCCTTGATCGCGGCCTGGAGCTGGCCTACCACCGCGCGTTGCTGGTCGTAGGCCTGGACCGTGCGATAGCCGGAGCCGATCAGTTGCGACGACCGCGTCAGATCGGCCTCGGCGCTCAACAATAGCGCCTCGTCCTTGGCCTTGGCCGCCCGCACCTGTTCGAGCGTCACCTGATAGGAGCGGGGATCGATCTGGACCAGCGGGTCGCCGGCCTTGACCTCCTGCCCCTCGGTGAAGTGCACCGCCATCACCTGGCCGTCGACCCGGCTCTTGATCGTGACCGTGTTGTACGCCTGCACCGTGCCGATCGCGCTGAGGAAGATCGGAACGTCGGCCGCGGCGACGACGCCCGCGGTGACCGGAACGCCCGGCGGCGTCGGAGCGGGCGCCGGCTTCTCGGCCGCGGTGGCCGGACGAGCGGCCTCGTCGGCCACGCGCAAGGTCACCGCCACCCCGGTCCCGGCCAGGATCGCCGTCGCGACGATCGCAACTTTCCTCATATAAAGCCTCCCCATCCCATCCACGATGGTGGGTGTATATTATAGATTATAGATACGTTGCGCCAATCCCGTCCCCGGAGCGCGCGGTAAAATCCTCGGGAGGTGCGCGCGACACGCCACCGCGATCGTCGGCGACCTACCGGTCACGGCACCGAGCAGCGGGTGCCCTTGCGGCTGATCAGCCACGGTGTGTAGGTTTCGCGGTTCTGGACCATGCGCGGCACCTTGGCGTGCACGTCCAGCGCCGCCTGATCGCGCCACGACTCGACGAAAAAGACCCGGTTGGGGTCGTCATGCGCCTGCAATACGTCGAATTGCTGGCAACCGTCCTCCGCGCGCGACAACGCGGCGTGCCCTTTCATCAAGGCGATGAAGTCATCGGCATGCCCGGGCTTCAACTCGAACTCGGCGACGATCATGATGCGGCTCATCAGCGTTTCCTCGCGATAGCATTCCGCGGCATCATTGACGGCCAGAGCACACCGAGGCAAGCGCGCCCGTAACCTTTAGTCCACCACTCTCTTGGGAGGAGTTTCGACCATGCCGCACGATGCTTTGCGCACGATCCTGTCGGCCGCCGGCCTGCCGGAAGACCGCGCCCGTTCCGTCGAGATCACTGGCGGCACCGACCCGATCTTGCCGACCCCGTTCAAGATCGGCCAGACCAGCGCCGCCGCGCTCGCCGCCACCGGGCTCGCGGTCTCCGATCTGTGGGCGTTACGCACCGGAAGCGGGCAGGATGTCGCGGTCGATCTGCGCCAGGCGACCGCCTCGCTGCGCAGCGGCCATTACATGCTGATGGACGGCAAGAAGGTTTCGACCGACCGCAACGCGGTGATGGGCGTCTATCCGGCCAAGAACGGCCGCTGGAGCTATGTCCACGCCAATTTCCCGAACCACCGCGCCGCCGCGCTCGGCGTGCTCGGCTGCGCCGAGGACAAGAACGAGGTCAGGAAGGCGGTCGCCAAGTGGGACGCGCTCGAACTCGAGGAGGCGATCATCGCCGCCAAGGGCGCCGGCGGCATGGTCCGCACGATGGCCGAATGGGCCCAGCATCCGCAGGCGGCCGCGATCGCCTCGTTGCCGCTGTTGGAGATCGTCAAGATCGGCGACGCCCCGGTCGAGAAACTGCCCGACGGCGACCGCCCGCTTTCCGGCGTGCGGGTGCTCGACCTGACCCGCGTGCTGGCCGGGCCGACCTGCGCCCGCACCCTCGCCGAGCACGGCGCCGATGTGTTGAAGATCACCGGCGCGCACCTGCCCAGCATCGGCTACCAGGAATTCGACACCGGGCTCGGCAAACTTTCCGCCCACCTCGACCTGCGTCAGGACAAGGACGTCGCCACCTTGAAGGAGCTGATCCGCGAGACCGACATATTCTCTCAGGGTTATCGGCCCGGCACCCTCGGCAATCGCGGGCTGGCGCCGGAGGAATTGGTCAAACTGCGTCCCGGCCTCGTTTATGTCTCGCTATGCGCGTTCAGCCATGTCGGCCCGTGGGCGTCGCGGCGCGGGTTCGACACCGTGGTGCAGACCGTCAGCGGCATCACCGCGCGCCAGGGCGACTTGTTCCCGGGCGCCGAGCCGGGACCGCAATTCTATCCGGTCTCGGCGATCGATTATCTAACCGGGTATCTGATGGCGTTCGGCGCGATGGTGGCGTTGGCGCGGCGGGCGCGCGAAGGCGGCAGCTGGCTAGTGCGCATATCGCTGGCGCAGACCGGGCGCTGGCTGGTCGAACGCGGCCAAGTGCCCGAGGCAGAGCTCAAGGGCGTGCCGAGCGAATTCACCGACGCTGAATTGCAAGGCTGGAAGACCGACAGCAACACCCCGGTCGGTCGGCTGACCCATCTGCGGCCGACCGTGCAGCTCTCCGCCACACCGCCGCGCTGGGCCCGTCCCTCGGTGCCTCTCGGCTACAACGAGCCGGTGTGGCCGGTGCGACCGTAGGGGTCACGCACCGAACATCTCGCCGAGCGCGGCCAGCCCCTGCTTGAGCGCGGGGTCTCCAACCGCGGCGGCGACCTGCTTGATCACCTCGCGCAGTTCGTCGCGGTCGTCCTGAGCCAGAAACTTCGCGACGACAGGGGCGGCCGCGGTGAGCGGCGCCAATCGCGCGCGCATCCAGGCCGGGTCGAGCCCGGGGGTAAGGAACGTCGTCACCACGCCGCTGACCGTCTGCTTGACCCCGGAACGGATCTGGCCGAGGCCGCGCTCGGCCTGTGGGTTGCGAAAATTCGCCGGCTTCGCCGCGACCTCGGCCATCACCGCGGCGACCATCGCTTGCGACACCTGGACCGACGAGTCGAAATAACGGCCCACCTCCGGCGCATAGGCGACCGTGTTTTCGGCGACCTTCTGCTGCAATTTCTCGTCGACGCCGTGCAGATGCGCGAAATCCGGGACCCCAGTGCCGGAAAATATGTAAATGCTACCGACGCTGGCGACCCGCATCGTCCAGGCGTTGAGCTTGTCGAGATCGGCGAACACGATCGGCGCCAATGCCGCCAGGCCGCCGGTGTCGAAGATCGGATCGAGCAGTGCTCTCACCGCGGGATCGGACTGACGCGGCGGCTGGCCGGTCTGATGGGCGTCCTTGCCGAGCGTCAGAAACACGTCGGCCGCCTTTTCCATCGCGGCGATCCTGGCCTGGTCGAGGCCGGCCGCCGCGGCGGTGCCAGCGAACCCGACGATCGCGGCGAGCCACAAAACCTGGACGATCCGTCGCATACTCATCCTTTCTGTCCTATGTCCCGGTGGCTCGGCGCCGCTCATGCCGCGCCATCACCCAGCCGGCAAGCGCGACCACGCCGAACACCACCACGATAAAGATCGTCGCCAACGCGTTGACCTCGGGTGTGACGCCGACCCGCACGCTCGAATATACAGCCATCGGCAAGGTCGTCGCCGACGGGCCGGAGACGAAACTGGCGACCACAAGATCGTCGAGCGACAGGGTAAAAGCCAGCAGCCATCCCGCGATCAGGGCGGGCCTGATCCCCGGCAAGGTGATACGCCACAATACCGCAGCCGGCCGCGCGCCGAGATCGAGCGCGGCTTCCTCCAGCGCGCGGTCGAACCCGGCGAGCTGCGCGCGCACCAATATCGCGACAAAGCACGCGGCAAAGGTCGCATGGGCGATCGTCACGGTCGGGATACCGCGGCTAGTGGGCCAGCCGAGCCAGCTCTGCGCCGCGACGAACAGCAGCAATAGCGACAGGCCGAGAATTACCTCGGGCACGACCAATGGCGCCAACAGCATGAAGCCGAACAGAGAACGCCCGCGAAATCGCGCGAACCGCGAAATCGCGAACCCGGCGCACGTGCCGATCACCAACGCGATGGTCGCCGACATCACCGCGACTTCGAGACTGGTCAAGGCGGCGGTCAGATATTTCTCGTTGTCGAGCAGCGCGCCGTACCAGCGGGTCGAAAATCCCGCCCACACCGTGACCAGCCGCGATCCGTTGAACGAGTAGGCAACCAGCAACACGATCGGCAGATACAAAAACCCAAACCCGAGCGCGAGCACACTTGCCCGAAAGGCGGTGCCGCGCCTCATGCCACCGGTCCGCGCTCGACAAAACGCTGCGCGATTAGCAGCGGCAGGGTCAGGACCACGACCAATACCATCGCGACCGCGGCGGCCGCAGGCCAGTCGACATTGTCGAAGAATTCCTGCCACAGCACCTTGCCGACCATCACCGTGTTCGGCCCGCCAATCAGGTCGGGAATGACAAACTCGCCGACCGCCGGAATGAACACGAGCAGACAGCCGGCGGCGATGCCCGGCAACGACAGCGGCAGCACAACCCCGACAAATGCGCGAAACGGCCGCGCGCCAAGATCGGCGGCAGCCTCGATCAGGGTCTCGTCAAGCCGCGACAGCGCCGCGTAGAGCGGCAGGATCATGAACGGCAGGTAGGCGTAGACGATGCCGAGCTCGACCGCGAAGAAATTGTTAAGCAGTTGCAGCGGCGTATCGACGATGCCGAGAGCGAGCAGCAGCCGATTCACCAGCCCGCTCGGCTGCAAGATCGCGATCCAGGCATAGATCCGGATCAACAGGCTGGTCCAGAACGGCAACAACACGAAAAACAACAGCAGATGGCGCCATACCCCCGGCGCCCGCGCGATCGCGAACGCGATCGGGTAGCCGATCGCCAGGCACAGCACGGTCGCCAACGCCGCGGTGCCGAGCGAGTCGCCGTAGGCTCGGAGGCACCCCTCGCACAGTGCGCGGTAATTTGCCAGGGTGGCGCGGATCTCCAAGCCGGTGGCGGAATATGTCGCCAGCGGCTTGTAGGGCGGGATCGCGTCCGCGCTCTGCGCCATGCTGATCCCGGCGACGATCACCAGCGGCAACAGGAAAAACACCGCGAGCCAGACGAACGGCAGCCCGATCAGCGCCCACCTGCCCCACTTCCCGATACCTAGCATGACCGATAACCGTCTTGCCCGGACCTGGTCCGGGCACCCATGAGACTTCGTCCGACCGCCGCTATCGCACGGGCCCCGTGGATGGCCGGGCCGAGCCCGGGCAAGGGGTATCTTAGGCCATAGCGAAGGATGCGCTGACGTGGGGCCGTCATCGCGTCAGCACCACGGCGTCCCCGGGCGACCAGCTCACCCATACCGCGCCACCGCGATCAAGGCCGAGCGTGGCCTCGCTCGGCTGATGGGCGCGCAGGGTGCGGCCCGCCGCCGACAGATGCACGATCGACTGGCCGCCCTGGTATGCGATCGACATGATCGTGGCCGCGAGCGCGATCCCGGCCGGGCGCTCCGGCGTCAGGCGGATTTTCTCCGGCCGCACCGCCACCGCGGCGCCGGCGCCGGCGGGCAGGTCGATCGGCGTGGCCAGCGGGATCGGCTCCTCGACCCCCGGAATGGCGAGCGCCAGTGCGTTGAACCCGGCGACCAACTCGCCCTCGAACAAATTCACCGCGCCGACGAAATCCGCGACAAAGCGCGAGTTCGGGCGTTCGTAGACCTCGGTCGGCGGGCCGATCTGCACGAGCCTGCCGCCGCTCATCACCGCGATCCGCGACGCCATGCCGAGCGCCTCTTCCTGGTCGTGGGTGACGACCAGGAAGGTGGTGCCGACCCGCTCCTGGATGCCGGTCAGCTCGAGCCGGGTTTCCTCGCGCAATTTGCGGTCGAGCGCGGCGAGCGGCTCATCCAGCAACAGCAGTTTTGGCATCTTGGCGAGCGCGCGGGCGAGCGCGACGCGCTGCTTCTGGCCGCCCGAGAGTTCGTGCGGCCGCCGGCTCTCATAGCCCGCCATCTGCACCAGGCTCAGCATCTCGGCGACCCGCGCGATACGGCGGCGGCGCTCCATGCCTTCCTGCTTGAGGCCAAAGGCGATGTTGCCGGCGACATCGAGATGCGGGAACAGCGCGTAGGATTGAAACATCATGTTGACCGGCCGCGCATAGGGCGGCACCGCGGTCACATCCACGCCGTCGATGACGATGCGGCCGCGGTCGGGCGTGTCGAAGCCGGCGATCAGCCGCAGCAACGTCGTCTTGCCGCAACCCGACGGCCCGAGCAGCGCGAAGAACTCGCCGCTTTCGACCGTCAATGTGACGTCGTCGACCGCCGCGATCGGCCCGAACCGTTTGCTGGCGGCGATGATTTCAAGCAGCGACATCGTCATTTCAGCAGCCCGACTTGACCCGGGTCCACGCCCGGGTCCGCGCCCGCTCGTAGTCGCGCGGCGCGGGCTGGATCAGATAGAGCAGGCGGCGCACCGGTTCGGGTGGGTAGATTCCCGGATCGTCGCGGATTTCCGGGTTGACCAGCGCGGTCCCCGCCAGGTTCGGGTTCGGATAGGATACCGCATTGCTGACCGCGGCGATGATTTGCGGCCGCAACATGTAATCGATGAACCTGAGCGCGTTGTCCGGATGCGGCGCGTCGGCCGGGATCGCCAGCAGGTCGACGCCAAGCTGCGCCCCCTCGCGCGGCACCCGGAACACGATCTCGACATTGTTCCCGGCTTCCCGCGCGCGGTTGCGGGCCTGGATCACGTCGCCCGAATAACCGAGCACGACACACAGATCGCCGGTAGCGAGATCGTTGATGTATTGCGAGGAGTGGAACTTGCGCACAAAGGGGCGGATCTTCTCGACCACGGCGACCGCCTTGTCGAGATCGGCGCGGTCGCGGCTGCGCGGGTCGACGCCGAGATAGGCGAGCGCGGCCGGAAACACCTCTTGCGACGTGTCGAGCAGGCCGATCCCGCAGCCGGCTAGATATTTCGCGATTTCCGGATCGAAGATCAGCGCCAGGCTGTCGCGCGCCACCGCCGCACTCCCGGCGGCGGCCAATGCCCGGGTCAGCATCGCCTCGTTGTAGCCGATCCCGGTCACACTCCACAGGTAGGGCACGCCGTAGGTGTTGCCCGGATCGGCGGTGGCGACCAATGCCATGATGCGCGGATCGAGATTGCCCAGATTCGGCAATTTCGCCTTGTCGAGCGCGCGATAGGCGCCGGCGACGATCTGGCGCGCCATATACGGGCTCGCGGTCGGCACGACGACATCGTAGCCGGAATGGCCCGCCAGGAGTTTCGCCTCCAGCACCTCGTTGCCGTCATAGACGTCGTAGGTGACCGCGATGCCGGTTTCCCTGGCGAAGTTGGCGATCGTGTCGGGGGCGATGTAGTCGGACCAGTTATAGACGTGGAGCCGCGCCTCCTCCGCCACGGCGGCGAGCGGCAGCAACGTCAGCGCCAAGGCGGCGATGCCGCGCAATAGGGCATGGGTCGTCATCGCAGCGGCCATAGCACAGTCGCCCGATCGCTTGTCAATCGCCGCTCGATCCCGGGCTGCGGCTTGTGTGGTGGGTCGGGATCGGCGACACAGGGGTTTGCGAGCAATGCCGGAAACAAACGCGATGACGATCTTCCGCATCATGCGACACGGCGAGCACAGCCAGCAGGGCAAGGTCGCCGCCGGCCGCCTTGCCGGCATCGGCCTCTCCGAGCGGGGTCGCGGCGAGGTGGAAGCGGTCGCCGCGCGCCTCGTCGATTCCGGCCTCGCCGCGATCTATGCCAGCCCGCTCGAACGCACCCGAGAGACCGCGGGGATCATCGGGCAGCGCCTCGGCCTGCCGGTCGCGATCCGCGACGAACTGATCGAGGTCGATTTCGGACTGTGGACCGGCTCGACCTTCGACGAGGTACGGGCCGACCCGCGCTGGCATCTGTGGGCCACCCAGCGCAGCATCGCCACGATCCCCGATGGCGAGAACATGCGCCAGGTCCAGCGCCGCATCGTCGATGCCTTGATCGAATTGCACCAGCAACACGGCGACGAAACCGTGCTGGTCGTCAGCCACGGCGACGTGATCCGAGCCGCGCTCGCCTTCGTCCTGGGGATGCCGCTCGACCTGTTCACCCGGCTCGAAGTCGCCACCGCCTCGCTCAGCACGATACGCATCGACACCGCCGGCCTGCGCGTGATTTCAGTCAACGAGCGGCTGCAGACCTAACCCGACAGGCTCGCCAGCGCGGCGTTGGCGGCGGCGATGCCGGTCTCGAACGCGCCGTGGGCGGTCGAGAAGTAGTTCAGCGAGCAGGCCTCGCCGGCGAAGAAGACGCGGTCGTCGACCGGAGCCGCCAACACGGCGCGGTCGTCGGCGTGGCCGGGTACCGCGTAGGAATACGAGCCGAGCGCGTAAGGGTCCTTGCGCCACGCCGACGCCGCCAGCGGCGTCAATTGCCGGCGGATGTCGGCGCCGTACAAATTCGCCAGCTCGTCGGCGGCGAAGGCCGCGGTCGCCGCCTCCCCGTCGCGCTCGAGCCCGGCGGCGAACTCGCCGCCGAAAAAGCAAGCAATGACCGGGCGGCCGAACGGCCGCACCTGATAGCTCATCGTCTCGCGTCGGCGGGTCGAGCCGACCAGATGCGCGTCGGCGTCGATCTCTGGCAACATCCCGTCGAAGCCGAGGAACAATTTGTTGGCGAGCCCGAGCGGCAAACCAGCGGCCGCGCCGATCTTGTCCGACAAGATCGGGTCGAAGCGCAGACACTCGCTGGCGATCGTCGCGGTCGGCACGGTGACGATGACCCGCGCCGCGTCGACCGTCCCGTTCGCGGTCTCGATCATGATCCGCTGTCCGCGGTGATCGATCCGCGACACGGCGACGCCGAACACGATCGGCAACTCCGCCGCCAGGGTCGCGAACAAGGTGCCATAGCCCTCGCGCACCCGCCAATTGACGCCGCTGTCTTGGTAGCGGTCGTTGTCCTTGACCGAGAGCTTTTCCAATTCGACCGCGTTGGCCCAGGTGCTGGTGGCCTCGATCAGCGGGTTCCAGCGCGCGCCCGGCACCAATACCGTGGCGGCGGGGCGGTCCTCCGGTTGCCGGGCGGCGCGGTGGATCGCCCAGTAATGCGCCTCGCGCTCGGCCAGCCACTCGATCTCGGCCTCGCGGGTTTCGCCGCTGCGGCGCAACCGCGTCGTCCAATCCGGCTGTTTCTTGTAGAGGCTGAAACCCGATTGCTCGGCGATCGGGGCGAGAATGTTGCGGTTGGCCGAATGCAGCCACTCGCAGCCGAGATCGAGCGGGACCCCGTTCGCGTGCCGGGTCCAGGCACGGCCGCCGGCCCGGTCGCGCGCCTCCAGGACGATGACCGAGGCCTCGCCGGCCTCGACCAGGCGCCGCGCCGCGCCGATCCCGGCCGCGCCGGCGCCGATCACCGCGACATCGACCCGTGACAGCTGCCCCGTCATGCCGCTCCTCCGTGATGCCACCCGGTGGCGCCGGCGATCCCCACGCGTTCACTCACCCTCCTGCTCTCCGCGAGCAAGAGGGTGAGCGAAATCGCCGAGCGGGGATCAGCCGCCGGTGGCGGGCGTGGTGTATTCGGGGTCGGTGACGTGCTTGCCCCAGGACGTGCCCTGGCCCTGCTCGCCTGCTTCCGACAATGCCAGATGCGCGAACAGGCGATCGGGCGAGGCGCCGTGCCAGTGCATCGTATTGGGCGGGATGTTGACGACATCGCCCGGGCTCAGCACCTGCGGGCCCTCACCCTCGAAGCAGATGCGGCCGATGCCGGACAGGCAATACAGCGTCTGCCCGACCGGATGGCTGTGCCAGGCGGTGCGCGCACCAGGGGTGAAGGTGACGACCGAGCCGCCCAGGCGCGATGGCGCCTCGGCGACGACGACCGGGTCTTGGAACACGACACCGGTGAAGGTCTCGGCGGCCCCCCGCCTGGTGTTGCGCGAACCGGCGCGAACGACTCCGGCTTTTACTGGCATGGCTTTCTTCTCCCTTGCTGGCGACGGCAGGCTCGGCCGCGCGAATGAACCGATGCCAAGCATAGGCAACCCGAGACGGAGGGCGCAATCTTCCGCGCCGAGGCGGGTTGCGCGAACCGGCGCGGGCGCCTAGGTGGAAGCGATGCGCGATGCCCCGAAATCAGACAATTCCGGCCGAGTCCGCGTCGGCATCGGCGGCTGGGTGTTTCCGCCGTGGCGCGGAACCTTCTATCCAAAGGGGCTGAGGCAGGCCGAGGAACTGGCATATGCCAGCCGGCAGGTCACCGCGATCGAGATCAACGGCACGTTCTACGGCCTGCAGAAGCCGGCGAGCTACCGCCGCTGGCACGACGAAACCCCCGACGATTTCGTGTTTTCGCTGAAGGGCCCGCGCTTTATCACCCACCGCAACGACCTCGCCACCGCCGCCCCCTATTTCGAGCGGTTCTTCGCCAGCGGCCTCGCCGAACTCGGCGACAAGCTCGGCCCGATCCTGTGGCAGTTCATGCCGAGCCTGCGGTTCGACGAGGCCGCTTTCGCCGCCTTCCTCGAAGCGCTGCCGACCGCGCTCGACGGCCGCCATTTGCGGCACGTCGTCGAGGTGCGCCACGAGAGCTTCGCCGATCCGGCGTTCTCCGCCCTGCTGCGCCGGCACCGGGTCGCCTTGGCGCAGGTCGACGACGCCAAGTATCCGGGGTCCGACGCGGACACCGCCGATTTCGTCTACGCCCGATTGCGCCGCTGCGCCGCCGACGAGCCGGAAGGCTATCCGCCCGACGCGCTCGACGCTTTCGCGCAACGCTTCCGCGACCACGCCGCCGAGGGGCGCGACTGCTTTGTCTATTTCATCAACGGCGCCAAATTGCGCGCCCCGGCGGCGGCGCAAGCGCTCATTCGGCGCCTAGGATAAGAGCCACGAGGGCCCAATCCCATCAGAATTAGCTTGACAATGTTCGTGTTATGTTCCACACAAAGGCTCTTGAAGGAAGGTTCGTTCTCGGATGAGCGATATCGATGCAGCCAGCCCTCCCCGTGGTCATGCAGCGGTGCTGAACGGACCCAGGGCGATTGTTTATTTGGCGCTCGGCAGTCCAGCCGCATTCTCTCCATCCGCACTCAAGGCTAGCCCCGATGACCCAAAGCATCCGGGTTGGCCTGCGGGGACGCCGGGGAGCCGCGGGGGTAAATTCCGTCCAAAAGATGGAGGCCTGGGAGACGCGGCCGTGACGGCCATACACCGCATCGCGCTACGTCGGACTATCCGTATTCTCTTGTTGCAAGCACTTAGTATACCGATCGAGGCTGTGGCTAACCTGATCCCGTTTCTTGGCGAGGCGGCCGACGTCATCATGGTCGCTCAACTCGCAGAAACTCTTATTGAATTTCGTCAACTCGATATCGATACCAGAGCAGCTCTAGACTTCCTCGATAACGGCCCCTACTCTCTCGATGATCTCAAGGTTAGCGATCAATCCCAATCCTTCTCATCGTACGAGGAATTCTACAAAGATTTTTCGTTCGAGGAATTTCTTTCGAAGCGCTTTGGCAACGCCGGCGTGGGCTACCAATACCACCATATCGTCGAGCAAGGAGGCGTAAATACTACGACCCTTCCAGTCCAGGCACTTCAGAACACCGATAATATTGTTCGTATCCCGACCTTGCTGCACGAAGCGATCAACAGCGAGTATTCCAGACGTTCTCCAAGGGCGCCGAGGCTGACCGTCCGCAGGCTGCTGGGAACGCAGCCATACTCAATTCAGCGTGAAGAGGGAATTCGGTTCATGCGCGAGCTTGGAATCATCAAATAGTATCTTGATAGGGAAAATCAGATGAGAGGCCCCATCAATGTCGATTCTCTGCGGGCGCTGCCCGAAATCCTGCAGCGCTTTACCGAAGCCCATCAGAAAAACGACGTTGAAGCGCAACGTGACATCCTGCGGCAACTGATCGAACGCGAACGGGTTGGCTACCAGCGAAAACTCGGGCTCCTCGCCGAGTTGAAGACGCTGGTTCAGGAGGCACGCGCAGCCAAGGAAGGCGATGAGTGCGTCAGACGTCTGGTCACAGCTTTTAAGTTCGCCGCCGATCTCAGAGCGATAGGCTATGATGAACTGGACGACCAGGAGACAGGAGCCACGGCTAACCAGGCCGCATACGATACCTTCAAGGAACTCGAGGCGATGGGTCCCGGGGACCCGGTATTTATCGCTCTTTTGGACGACCCCAGTTTGGCGGTCCGCGCCTCCGCCGGAGCCCTGCTGTTGGATAGGATGCCCGAACGCGCGATACCCGTGATAGAGGATATCCAGCGAACGGCGCGCGGTACCGATGCTTCGATCAACGCCGGATTTTCCTTGGCGATGTATCGAGCCGAGATGACGCGACGGTCTTGAGCCCTACTCCGCCGCCGCGCGCTTTCTCGGCTTGGGCCAGCGCGCCTTGACCCGGGGTAGCACTTCGTCGATCAGCCTGGTGGTCTGGGCCATGATCTCGGCATCGCCCTTGGCCGCCGGGCGAAGGATGAATTTCGATACGCCGGCGCCGACATAGGCGGCGATCCGGGCGGTGATCGCATCGGCGTCGCCAATCGCGAAATAATCCTTGGGGTCGCGGCCGGTACGCTTGCGGTAGGCCTCGAACAACGGCGCCAGGGCCGGCTCGTCCGCGCTGCCGAAGCGGAACGGGATGCCGGCGCCGTAATGGTCGTCGTCGATCGCGCGGCCTTCCTCGGCCGCCGCCTTGCGGATCGCGTCGACGACGATCGCCGCCTGCGCCGGAGTCTCGGGACCGGCCTGCCAGCCGGTGCCGAACCGCGCGGTGCGCCGGATCGCCGCCTCCGACGAGCCGCCGATCCACATCGGCAGGTCGGGCTGCACCGGCTTGGGCAGGCACTGGGCGCCCGACAAATGGTAGTGCACCCCCTCGAAATCGACCTTGTCCTCCGACCATAGCCGGCGGATCACCTCGAGCCCCTCGTCGGTCTTGCGGCCGCGGGTCTTGGTATCGAGGTTCAAGGTCTTCCATTCCGGCCCGAGCGGGCTGCCGATGCCGAACGCCGGCAACAGCCGCCCGTTCGACAGATAGTCGATCGTCGCGCATTGCCGCGCCACCAACACCGCGTCGCGCATCGCCAGCGACAACACGTTGACGCCGAATTTTATGCGACGCGTGCGCCCGGCCAATGCCGCCATCACGCTCATGCATTCGAGAAACGGAGTCGGGCTGACCAGCCGGTCGGTCTGCCAGATCGAATCGACACCGCCCCCCTCGCACAGATCGACCCAGCGCCAATAGGCGTCGGCGTCGGAAAACGGAAACTCCATCAGCCCGACTCCGACAGCGACCTTTAGCGGCATCGCGTTCTCCTTGCATTCGCTCGCGCAACTATGGCCCGATCGAACCGGGTTTGCACGGCGTCCTTCGGTCTGTCATTGCGAGGAGCCGAAGGCGACGCGGCAACCTCGACCGGATGTGGCTCCGGCGGCGCGAGATTGCTTCGCTCCGCTCGCAATGACGAGGAGAAACGGGCGATGCGCATATTGACGACGGTGCCGCAGGAGAATCTGCGTCTGGTGCCCGCGGCGGCGCGCGCGGCCGAGGCCGACGGCTATGACGGCATCGTCACGATGGAGAACAAGCACGAGCCGTTCCTCGCGCTCGCCGTCGCCGGCGCGGCGACCGAGCGGATCGAATTGCACACCAGCGTCGCGATCGCCTTTGCCCGCACCCCGATGGCGGTGGCGGAGGTCGGCTGGGACCTCGCGGGGTCGACCGGTGGGCGCTTCGTTGTCGGGCTCGGCTCGCAGGTGCGGGCGCATAACGAGCGCCGCTTCTCGGCGCCGTGGACCCCGCCGGCGCCGCGCATGCGCGAATACGTCCAGGTGTTGCGCGCTATCTGGCAGCACTGGAAAACCGGCGACAAGCCCGCCTACGAGGGCGAGCACTATCGCTTTACCCTGATGACCCCGAACTTCCACCCCGAGCCGATCGACGCGCCGCCGCCTGCGGTGATGATCGCGGCGGTCGGCCCGGCAATGCTCAGGGTCGCCGCCGAGGAATGCGACGGCGTCAAATTGCACGGGTTCTGCACCCGCAAATACCTGACCGACGCGATCATGCCGCGGATCGAGGCCGGGCTCGCCAAGGCCGGCCGCACCCGGGCGCAGTACGAAATTTCCGGCGGCGGCTTCCTCGCCACCGGCGCCGACGATGCCGCGGTCGCCGAGCGCTTTGAATGGGTACGCCAGCGCGTCGCCTTTTACGGCTCGACCCCGGCCTATTACCCGGTCTTCGCCGTGCACGGGCTCGAAGACCTCGGGCTCAAGCTCAACGCGATGGTGCGCCAGGGCAAGTGGAGCGAACTAGCCAAGGAAGTGCCCGACGATGTCGCCCATCTCTTCGCCGCGGTCGGCCGCCACGACCAGATCGGCAGGGCGATCGAGGCGCGTTATGGCGGGCTGGTCGACGCGCTGACCCTCGGGCGCGAAGGCACCGGCCCGGTGCCGCCCGACCTCGCCCAGGACATCCGTCGTATCCCGCACCAATACGCCGGCCTTCCGCTATAATCCGCGACAGGCCGGGCGGGCTATCTATTTTTTGGACGCGTCTTAGCCCGGCCGTTTCAACTTCACGTCCTCCAGCGGCGCCGACCACGGAAACGGGTCGATCGCCATCAGCGAGGGGTCCTCGACCCGCGGCCCGATCCCGCTCGCCCAGAAAAAGTCGTAGATCGGCGCGAACCGCGTCCGCTCGTGCACCATTTTCTGGATCTGGTGCAACATCGCCTCGCGCTTCGCGGGATCCAGTTCGGTGCTCTGCCGCTTGAACAAATCGTCGATGTCGGGGAACCCGCCATAGGCGAAGTTGCCGCTACTCGGCACGATTTCCTGCAAGCGCGACGCGACGTTGCCATAGCCGGCGGCGATGCACATGCACACGCCCTTAAGCTTCTTCGTGCCGAGCGCGGAATAGAACGCGGCACGCTCCATCGTCCGCAGCCGCACCTTGATGCCGACCGCGCCGAGATAGCCCGCGATCGCCTCGCCAGCGGTGAAATAGGGCGGCCACGGGTGAAGCTCGCCTGCGTCAAACCCGTTCGGATAGCCCGCTTCGGCGAGCAGTTTTTTCGCCTGCGCCGGATCGTACGGGTCGGGGTCGATCGGCAATGCGAATTCGGTGTTGCGAAGCACGACGCTGCCGTTGGGCTTGGACGCGCCAAGCGTCTCGGCTTCGCTGATCGCCTTCCGGTCGAGCGCGAGGCTCGCAGCCTTGCGCACACGCTGGTCGGCCCACGGCGATTTCGGGTCCCACATGTCGAAGAAGTCGAGATAATAGGTGCCGATGCCGCCCGAGAAGGCGAGCTTCAACTTCGGGTCTTTCTTGACCGCTTGGGCGAGAGACGCGTCCAGCAAATAGGCGACATCCACTTCGCCGCGCGTCAGCGCGGCAAGGCGGGTGGTCTCCTCCGGGATGCTTTGGAACACGATGCGCTTGATCGAGGGGACCTTGCGCCAGTAGCCCTCGTACGCCTCCATCACCAATTCGACGCCCGGCTTGTTGCTAACGAATTTATAGGGACCCAGGCCGATCGGGTGCTTCTTGAACCCGTCCGGACCGACCTTCTCGAAGTAGTTCTTCGGGGTGATCCAGCCGGCGGCGCTCACCAACGTGCCATAGTAATTCATGAAATCGGGCCATGGCTCGTGCAGGACGAACCGCGCGTGAGTCGGATCGACGACCACGACCTCCTTCACCTTTTCGTGAATCAATGCTCCCTTGGCGCGGTCGAAGCTGAATTTCACGTCCTCGGCGGTGAACGGATCGCCGTTGTGGAATTTGAGGCCCTTGCGCAGGGTGAACTCGTAGATGCGCCCGGCCTCGCCGACCGTCCAGGATTCCGCAAGGCTAGGCGCCATGCGCTGGCCCGGCATCGGCTTTACCAGCGCGTCGTGCAGCGCGTACATCACCCAGAACGGGGTCAGAACGCCCGGGACGGCCTCTCCCGGGTCAAGCCAGGTCGGCGCCAGGGTCACGTAAAGCGCCCAGCGCATCTCGCCTTCCGGTTTGGCAGGTTCCGCCGCAACGGCCGCTCCGCCAACGATCGCGGCCCCCGACAGGGTTGCGGCCAGGATCGCCGCCAAGGCAAATATCCGCCATCGAATCATCGTTGTTATTCCTCGCTACCACTAGCCGATCACGGCCAACGCGATAATGCCCGAACCGGGCACCGTGCACACCTTCGATGTCGCGATCAGAGAAAACAGCCGAGGACGGGCTTAGCGGAGCAGGAAAAGCGGCATCGCCGGGAACCGAAACTTGTATGCTCCGATCGTGCCTCTCGGATCAGGTTCAAGGAGGCAATCAAGGACATGACGGAGTCTTCCGGATGACCTACCCGAGCCATCTGATCCCGACCACGGTGGTCGGTAGCTATCCGCAGCCCGACTGGCTGATCGACCGCGCCGCGCTCGAACACCACGGCGTGCCGCGGGTCCACGCACCAGAAATCTGGCGCATTCCCGAGCCGTTTCTCGCGGCGGCGCAGGACGACGCGACGATCCTCGCGATCCAGGAGTTGGAGCGCGCTGGCATCGATATCATCAGCGACGGCGAGATCCGCCGCGAGAGCTATTCCAATTATTTCGGCCTGTCGCTCGACGGGCTCGACAGCGAACATGTCGGGTCGGTGATCGGCGCGAACCGCCGCGCGACGCCGGTCCCGCGCGTCGTCGGCAAGATCGCGCGCAAGGGGGCGGTCGAGTTGCGCGACGCCGAGTTCCTGCTGCGCCACGCCACCAGGGCGACCAAGATCACCCTGCCCGGCCCGTTCACCCTGGCTCAGCAATGCCAGAACGGCTTCTACGCCGACGAGGAGGAGATGGCGATGGATTTCGCCGTCGCCGTCAACGCCGAACTGAAGGCGCTGAAGGCCACCGGGGTCGATGTCGTCCAACTCGACGAGCCGTGGGTCCGCGCCGCGCCCGACAAGGCGGCGCGCTATGGGGTCAAGGCGATCGACCGGGCGTTGTTGGGCGTTCCCGGTCCGACCATCGTGCATATCTGCCTCGGTTACGGCCATCTCGTGCACAACAAACCGGCCGGCTACACCTTTTTGTCCCAGCTTGCCGATTGCGCGGCCGATCAGATCTCGCTCGAAGCGGCGCAGCCGCGGCTCGACCTCGGCGTGCTTGGGGAATTGTCGAACAAGACGATCCTGCTCGGGGTGCTCGACCTCGGCACCGCGGCGGTCGAAACCGCCGACGAGGTCGCGGCGCGATTGCGCGCCGGGCTCGCGCATATCAGCCCCGAGCGCCTCGTCGCCGCGCCCGATTGCGGCATGAAATACCTGCCGCGCGAGCGCGCCTTCGTCAAGCTGAAGGCGCTCGCCAACGGCGCCGCGATCGTGCGGCGAGAGCTGACCGGCTGATCCCCCGGGCTATTGTGCGAACACGATGCGCGGTGGCGGCGACAACAGATCCCGGCGGTAGTCGAACACGATCCAGCAATGGTGATGCTGGCCGGTCGTGGTCAGTTCGCCGCGATCGAACCATTGGATGCGTTTGGTCAGCGCGACCACCGTGTCGAGCGGCGCCGATGAGATCAGCCCGGCGGCGCGCTTGCCGGCGATCCATTGAAACCGCACCAGCAGCGCGAGCTGCCCCCGCGCTTTCTCGGTCAGGTCGATCGCGTGACGGACAAAGCGCAGCATCGCCAGCGATGCGTTGCTGCCCTTGCGCGCCGGCCCGCCATCGCCGTAGGGCGGGTTGGTGACCAGCGCCCGGCAGCCCGGCGGAAACTCGCGGCAGGCAAGGAAATCCACCCCCGGCGTGCCAAACCCGTAATCGGCGAGGTCGGTCGCGACGACTTCTAGGCCCGCCTCGCCGATCACCCGGGCGATCGCGCCGTCGCCGCAGCATGGCTCCCACACCGGGCCGCGCAGGGCGATCTGGCGCAGCAGGCAGCGCGTCACCCACTCCGGCGTCGAATAGAAATCCTCCGCCTGCCGGTCATACCCGGAGATGTGGATCGAACGAAACTCGGCCATCGCCGGAGCTTAGCTGGGGTCGGCGCGCCGGGCTACAACCCCGAAGTCTCGGGGCCGGACCTATCGTGCGATTGATGGGTGCCCGTGAGGGTCGTCGACGCCATCCGGCGTCGCTCTTCCCTGTGTCCGTCGACAGGCATATCCTGGGTCGGCTCGAAGGGAAGCCGCCCATGAGAATTTTCGCCGCGGTCCTGTCCTTATTGTGTTGCCTTGTATCGGGGGGCAACGCGCGCGCCGAAACCGTCGACTTGCTCCTGGTGCTGGCGGCCGACGTGTCGCGCAGCATCAACGACGACGAATTCACGCTTCAACGTAAAGGCTATGCCGCCGCCTTGACCGATCCGCGGGTATTGCGGGCGATCGTCGGCGGGCGCAACCACGCGATCGCGGTGACCTTTGTCGAATGGGCCGGCACCGGCGAGCAGAAAGTCGTTGTCGACTGGACCGTGATCCGCGACGACGAGGCCGCCGGCGGCGTCGCCGCGACGATCATCGCCGCGCCGCGTTCCTATCTCGGGCGCACCTCGATCAGCGGCGCGATCGATTTCGCGATGGAACGGTTCGCCGAGGCGCCGGTGTCGAGCGACAAGCGGGTGATCGACATCTCCGGCGACGGCACCAGCAATTCTGGCCGCGCCGTGACCGAGGCGCGCGACGACGCGGTGGCGCGGGGCGTCACGATCAACGGGCTCGCGATCATCAACACCCAGGCCAGTCCCGGCTATGCGTTCCACACCCAGCCGCCAGGAGGCCTGCCCAATTACTACCGCGAGAACGTGATCGGTGGTAACGGCGCGTTTCTGCTGGTGGTCGAAAATTTCGGCACGTTCGCGGACGCGGTCACGCAAAAGCTGGTCGCCGAGATCGCCGGCCTCCCCCCGCGCCGCAAGACCGCGTCACGACATTAGCGCTGCCGGAACCCCGACCAGGTTTTAACAGGAATGTAGCGGCCTCTATCGCGGTGAGGCGTCCAGCGGCGACGATGGCTGGCGCTCGACCCGCGCCGCCGCAGTCTCCAGATCCTCGGCGGTGCGCATCCGCGCGTCCCAGATCATCGGGTTTTCCGTCCGTTCGGCGAATTCTCGATACCACGAGGCCAGCTCGCGCAATTTGACGGGATTATGCACTGGGTCTGCTTTCCTGTTCATGCCAACGGACAGGCCTATCCTTGTTCCGGTTTGGTTAAATAGATGTAAATCTAGCCAAAGGCGACCGTTCGTCGGCGGTGCTCCGCCCCTTCCGCCTACCGCGCTACTTTGTCTCGGCGACGAAGACCCCGTCCCAGGTCGGTCCAGGCGGGTTGACGAGGCAATAGGCGATCCGCTGCTCATACAGGTCGTAGAACGCCGCGAACCCCTCGTCGTATCCACGGCAATCGCAAAGCGCCGCACGGGCCTCGGCCCAGTCCTGCGCCCGGTAGCATGCGAGCAGACGCTCATGGCGTTCGGCATGGGCGCGGAACGAGGCCGAGGCGGCGAGCGCGGCATCGCCGACCAGCCCATAGATGCGGGCCGGTTCGTGCCTTCCCTTGACCTCGATAAGGTCTAGTTCGAGCGCCGCCCAGGACGGCGCCGCCCGGCGTGTCGCCTCGCCCAGGATGATCGGCAGGTTATATGTCTTGGTCTGCCCTTCGAGGCGCGAGGCCAGGTTCACCGCGTCGCCCATCGCGGTGTAGGCGAAGCGCTCGTCGGAACCCATGTTGCCGATGACGCACTCGCCGGTATTGATGCCGATGCCGATCCGCAAGGTGTGAAACTCGTGGTGCTCGGCCTCCGCCTCGGCCTTGAGATCGAGATTGATCCGGTCGAGCGCCTTGATCATCGCTAGGGCGGTCGCGCAGGCGTGGTCGCTATGCTCGGGATCGTCGAGCGGCGCGTTCCAGAACGCCATCACGCAATCGCCGATATATTTATCGATCGTGCCCTGCCGGGCCATGATCAGCGCGGTCATCGGGGTCAGAAAACCCCGATTAATCAGGTGCGTCAGAGCCTGCGGGTTGGATTTGAACTGCTCGGCGATCGAGGTGAAACCGCGGATGTCGCTGAACATCAACGTCACTGTCCTGGTCTCGCCGCCGAGCCGCAGCCGCTCGGGATGGGCCGCCAGCGCGTTGACCAGGTCGGGGGCGAGATAGTGCCGGAATGCTGCCTGGATGCGGCGCCGCTGCTGATCGACCAGCCCGTAGCGGAACAGCAACGTGCTCAGCACCGCCGCCGCCAGCGCGGCGACCGGATTGACCAGCGGCAGCCATAAGCCGTGCAGAAAGGCGATCTGGGCGCCGCCGCACCACGCCAGCACCGGCACCGCGCCGACAAGCGCGGCGATCCGCGTCGGCAATAGCGCGGTGGCGATCCCGATCAGCAGCGCCAGCAGCATCACCAGCCCGAGCACGATCGATGACCACGGCGGGGGGCTTTCGAGGATGAAGTCGCGGTCGAGGATAGAGGCGATGATGTTGGCCATCCGCTCGGTGCCCGGCATCGGCGTATTGCCGAACGGCGCCGGGTTAGTGTCGGCGATGCCGATAAACGACGCGCCGATCAGCACGGCGCGGCCGGCGAGCCTGTCGGCGGGAATTTTGCCCTCGACGAAATCGACGAACGAGTAGGTCGGGATCGTGCCGCGCGGGCCGCGATAATTCACCACCAGCCGCATCGCCGGATCGGTCGGCACCGTGATCGAGCCGAGCCGCGCGCCGGCCCCGAGCGCGATCCCGACCTCCGGCCACGGGAGATCGAAATACGCCGCCGCCGCGCGCACCGGTAGCGACGGCAGAAAATCCCCGTTGAACTGCAACGCCACGTAGTCGTAGCGCGGCGCGCCGTCACGGTCATAGGCGATCGTGACATGGCCGAACCCGGCGGCGGCCTCGGCCAGGGCCGGAACCGGCAATAGCACCGAGCGCGGCTGCAGCGGAAATACCGGCTCGACCGGGCTCGCATCGAGGCGCTGAAAGGATTGCTCGGCCAGATAGGCCGGCCCTTCCACCTCGGCCCCGCCGAACGCGAATGCCACCGGCATCAACACCTTGCCGCTGGCGCGAATGGCGGTGGCGAAATCGCGGTCGGGGTCGTCATCGGCGAGCCGGGTCAACGCCGCGCGCAGGGGCGAACCATCGGTGCTCGGCAACGCGGCCACCGCCTCCCGCGCGGCGTCGCGCAAGGCGATCGGCACCGACTGGTCGGGTTCGGCGAACAACAGATCGAAGACGATCAGCTTTGCCCCGGCCCGATCTAGGGTCTCGACCGCGCGCGCGAACAGGCGCCGGCTGAAGGGCCAGCGCCCGAGCGCGGCCAAGCTGCGGTCGTCGACCAGGATGACGGCGACCTGCGTGCCCGGCGGCTGCACCCCCCGGGCGCGAAAGCGTAGATCAAGCGAGGCGGTTTCGAGCCCGCGCAACACCGCCGTGGTGCTCAGCAATTCGAGCACCCCAGTCGCGACGATCAGCGCCAATACCGCTTCGCGGACCCCTCGCGGCCAGACCAATGACGCCGGTCCGAACTCAACCGAGCCGTGGCACCGCGGCCCCGCGACCGGCCGCGATCATCCCGGGTCGCCGCGGCGCTTGCCGCCGGTGCTGGGAGTGGAGCCCTCGGGGTGGGAATGGCCACCGCCACCCGTGCTCGGGCGCCCGCCCGGAGTGTAACCGCCGCTAGGGCGTCCGCCCGGCGTGTAACCGCCTCCGGGGAACGGATTGAAGACGCCACCCGGAATCACCGGGACGAAGCCGCCGGGGTACGGATTGTAGGGCGCCACCGGTGGTGTGTAGACAGGGTAGGGATTATAGGGGGCCGCTGGAGGCGGGTATCCCGGATAAGGATCGTAGGTCCCGCCCGGCGGCGGGCCGTATCCACCCGGCGGCGGCGCGGCCGGCTGCGCCGGGGCACCCGGCGGTTCGGTCTGCGCGATCAGCGCCTGGAATTCGGCCTCGGTCCAGGCACGCAGCGGTTCCGGGTCGCCGCCCGCCGACACCCGCGACCCGGCCATCGCCGGCACGCCGATCGCGCGCCCGGTCGACCGGCTGGTGAAGGCGATGCTGCCGATGCGCACCGCGACTTGCATCGACGCCGACAATGCCTGGGCGAACCAGTCGGTCGAGCGCACCGCCGCGGTGCCGACGGCAGTCTCGACCTCGAAATTGGGGGTGCCGCCGACCGGGGCGACCACGGCGCGCAGCAGGCCCTGCGTCAGCGAGATTTTCGCGTTGCGGCCGCCGGCGCCGTCATAGGCGGTGATCGTCGCCACGGTACTGGCGGCAAGCGAAATCACCGACCCATCGGTCATCCGAATCTTGGCCTTGGCGTTTTCGGGAACCTCGATCGTATCGCCAACCTGGATCACCGCTCCCAAGGCCAGATAGCTGCGCGCGCCGCCGCTCTGGACGACGCATTGGCCGCTCAGAGCCACTACCGTCCCGGCCGGCACGGCATTCGCGGCCCCCGACACCAGCAGCACCAAGACCAGCGCGATCGTGGCCGCGCACAGCCTCATTAGCTGGATCGGATGAATTCGCCCGGGCAAGGCCCGTCCAACCGGCCAGCGGCGGTGACGGAATTGAGGGTCTGATGTTGTCGCCAAAGTTCGGCTCCCATCACAATGACCGTGCGCGCCCGCACCGCCCGCGCGGTAGAGGCAAGGACGAGCGGCGCCCGGGCAAGATACGCGGAACCCGGCACCGCCGATTACCTTACGCGAACCGGCTCGCGCCGGTTCCGGAAGTGGCCGCGCGCTCCATCCCGACGATCTCGTCTGGGCGATGCCGACTTGCCCGCTGTCGAGGACTATCACACGTTCCGATGCCAGGCGAAAAGTGGGCGGAGAATTTTTTCACGCCGCCGCTATCGGAAAAATTCGCCGATATGTTGCCCGGCTGAGCTAATTGGGCGGCAAACCTGGCATCGTGGACCCAAACGCCAGGGCTGCCGCGTCAAACATCGACTCCCCGCGACCGGAAATCTCCATCGCGGGGCGTTCGTCAGACGTGGAACATACCCGGCTGGAACGTGCCGCCGTAATCGGCCACCAGTTGGGCCGACGAGGCGAGGGTCGTTCCATTCGAGAGGCTCACATAGATCTTGTTGTCCAGTCCCTGATAGACGAGATCGGCCTTGCCGTCGCCGTTGACATCGCCGTACTGCGCTTCCCCGGCGATAAAACCGCCGCCGTGTTGCAAGGCGGATGGCTGGCTCTGGTCAAAGCCGGTGCCGGTCGACAGCGCGAGCCAGAACTGGTTGTCGACGCCCTGATAGATCAGATCGGCCTTGCCGTCGCCGTTGACGTCGGCATATTGCGCCTCTCCCGGCATAAAGCCCGGACCGCCGTGGGTAGCCGCGGGCGGACCGGACGTCTGGGCGAAGCCGGTGCCGTTCGACAACGCGAGCCAGAACTGGTTGTCGGTCCCCTGATAGATCAGATCGTCCCGGCCGTCGCCGTTGACATCGGCGTACTGCGCTTGCCCGGCGACAAAGCCCCCGCCACCCTGTATGGCGGCGGGCGGACCGGACGTCTGGGTGAAGCTGGCGCCGCCCGACAACGCGAGCCAGAAGTGGTTGTCGGTCCCCTGATAGATCAGGTCGGACCTGCCGTCGCCGTTGACATCGGCGTACTGCGCCTGCCCGGCGACAAAGCCGCCGCACCCTCTACGGCGGCGGGCGGACCTGCCGTCTGGGTGAAGCCGGTGCCGTTCGACGGCGCGAGCCAGAACAGGTTGTCGATACCCTGGTAGATCAGATCGTCCCGGCCGTCGCCGTTGACATCGGCGTATTGCGCCTGGCCGGCGACAAACCCACCTCCGCCCTCGGCGGCCCATTGCTGGGCCGAGGCAAAGCTCGGCGTAGACCTAGTGCTGGTCGACAACGATACGAGGAACCGGTTGTCCAAAGTCTGGAATGCCAGGTCCGACAAGGTGTCCGCGTTGAAATCCGAATAGGCCAGCGGCGGGCCAAAGTCGACGAATACCTTGGTGCCGCCGGTGCCGTCTTGGCTCGCTAAAAAAGCGACGCCGCTATAATCCTCGTCGTCGAGCTGCAAGGTGACCGAACTGCTATCGCCGGTAACCGTCAGCCGGTCGGTGGCGTCGTCGAAGCTGACTGTCGCCGGATGCGTCGCGGAGGCCAGGCCGGGCAGATCGACCACCTCCGCCGGCCCGGTAAAACGCGCGATCGTGCCGGCGAACGAATTGGCGGCGTCGAGCTTTAGCGTGCCAGGGCCGGCGAACCCGACGATCTCGCTGCTGTCGACCGCCGCTGCAAATTCGACAAGGCCGCCGCCGCTGAGGGTGATGCCGCCAGTCCCGGCGGAAGCCGTCAGCGCCGTGCTGAACAATAGCGTGCCGCCCGTGACAGTGACCGCGGCGGCGGAGAGCGCGCCGCCCACATTCGTGCTGCCGGCGCTCTGTGTGTAGGGATTGCCGCCAGTCACAACGAGGTTGGAAGGTGCGTTAATAACAACTGTGCCAGCATTGTTCGCGGTGCCGTTGACGGTCACGGTCGATACATCGGCGACCATGAAGTTGCCGCTGTTGGTCAGCGTGCCGCCTAATGCCAGCACACCCAACTCGATGGCGACCGTACCTGAATTTACGAATTCGACCCCGGAACTGGTCGCAAGCGCGGCGTGGTCCCGCAGGCTCAGCGTCCCGGCGTTGCTGGCGAGCCCGCTCAGCGCCGTGTTGCCGCCAGTGTTGCTGCTGAGCGCGACGACGCCGGTACTGTCCAGATTGAGCGCCGCGCCGCTGGCAATCGCGGTAATGCCGCCGCTGGCATATTTCAGCAGTGAATTGCGCCCGACATTAACGGTTCCGGTCAATGTCGTCGGCGCTGCGTCCTGCACGTCGAGAGTTGCCGTGTAGATGTCGCTACCGCTTTTCAGGGTGATCGAGCCGGTGTTGTTGAGCCCTCCGACGGTCAGCGACGATGATGCCCGGATGAGCTGGAAAGAACCGATCCCGATCGTGCCGCTGTTGCTCAGCGTCCCGTTGATGCTGATGTTGGTGCCGCCGACGCCGCCACCCAATTGGGGATCAATGGATAGCGTACCGGCATTGCTCGTCAGCCCGGACAGACCGATCACTTGGGCAGGCAAGGTGGCGTACGAAGCGATCTCCAGCAAGGCGCCACTGGCGATGGTGTTGATACTGCCGTTGGTAAAATTCAACAGCGCGTAGCCATGTATCCTTATCGAACCGGTCAATATCTCCGGCGCTGACCCAAGAACATTGAGCGTCGCCTGGCCGCCGGACTGAAAGGAGTTTTGGCCAAATATGTTGATCGAGCCGGTGTTGTTGAGCCCCGCCACGGTCATGGTCACCCCTCGGGCGACAGTCACCGTGCCGCTGTTATTCAGCGTACCTCCAAGGGTGATGCTGCTTCCGCTGCCCCCGACTTCGAAGTTGCCGGTATTCGTGAAGTCGACGCCGCTGTTTGTGTTGAGCGTCTGAACTGACAAGCTAAGCGTGCCGGCGTTGCTGGTCAGTCCGGTCAGGGCGCTGTTGCCGCCCGAGCCGCTGATCCCTACCGCCGACTGCGCGGCGATCGTCAGGCTGGCGCCGTTCGCGATCGCGGCGATGCCGCCGCTAGCGAATTGCAGCAGTGCATTTTGTAGAAGATTATAGGTCCCGGTCAACGTCGCCGGCGCCGCCGCGGCGATACTGAGTGTTGCTTGGCCGGCACCGCCGTCAGCCTTCCCCATTTTGATCGTGCCGGTATTGGCGACGCTGGCCGCCTGCACCGTCGTTGGCCCGGCCAGACTAGTATCGGCCCCGATCGACAACATGCCGCTGTTGATCAGCGCGGCGGCGACACTCAGCGTGCCGCCCGGCGCGCTGGCGTCGACGGTCAATGTCCCGCTGTTGGCCAGGTTGCCCGTTAATGTGCTGGCGACGGCCGTGCCGGTCACCTTCAGGATCGCCGCCGAGGTACTGAGCGTGACCGATTTGATCGTGACGGGCGCGGTCAGCGAGACGGTGCCGAAGGGAATAACAGCGTCGTCGTCGGCGCCGGGGACCGTGCCGGTGCTCCAATCGGCCGCCACCGTCCAATTCGCGGTGCCGTCAATCCATGTCGCTGTCGCCATTCAGCCTCGGCCCTTATCGCAAAAATCGCGCCGGAACCGTTTAGATTAAACGGTTGTGCGGCTCAATCAGGCTACTGATCGGGGCTGGTCCGTAAAGACAAGAGCTTCGCGGGACCCGGCATCGCCGATTGACCTTACGCGAACCGGCTCGCGCCGGTTCCGGAAGTGGCCGCGCTCTCCATCCCGACGATCTCGTCTGGGCGGTGCCGACTTGCCCGCCGTCAAGCGGACTATCACACGTTCCGATGCAAGGCGAAAAGTGGGCGGAGATTTTTTGCACGCCGCCTGGCGCCGTCCGTTTGCTCCATCATGGTTTGCCATCCGGCTTATCCGCGTGGCCCGCGGGATGGTGGTGCTCGCCATGCCCCATCCCGGCCATCACCAGCGCGGCGTAATCCTGGACGCTCATGCCCGGCAGTTTCTTGAGAAAGGCGACCGTCGCCCACAATTCCGCGTCGCTGTGATCCGGCCAGCCCGGCATGCCGGTCATCTTGATGCCGTGCTTGAGGATCCAGAACAGTTCCGCGTCGCCGTAGCGCGCGGCTGCGCCGGCCAGATCTGGCGGCTGCGGATAGAGCCCCTTGGCGATGTCGCCCTTGGGCACGCCCGGCGCACCGTGGCAGACGGCGCAATGCTCCGCGAAGTGCTCGACCCCGATCGCGAGCTTCGCCGGCTCGTCGAGGTTCGGCGGAACCTGTATGCCCGCGGCGCGCGCCTTGATCGAGTGGTCGCGCACCGTCTCCAGGACCCAGTGCGTCACCCCCCAATGCGGCTCGGTCGCCGCGATGTTGTATATGCCCGAATAAATGAACCCGGCACCGGCCAGAACGGCGATCGCGGCCGCGAGGACGAGAGCGACGATTGCGGTTCGCATTATACGTTTCCCCCTCAAAACCAGGCTCGAACGCCGAAAACGAAGCGCACCGCGCTGGTGCTTTCGCCGGCGGTGCGGGCGAGCCTCGCGGTCTGACCGAACTTTCCCTCGTAGGCGACGCCGAGATAGGGCGCGAATTTGCGGGTGATCTCGTAGCGCAGGCGCAAGCCGGCATCGATCTCGGCCAGGCCGGCGCCGATCAGCCGCGCGGGGTCGGCCTTGCTGTATAGGTTGAGCTCGATTTCCGGCTCCAGGATCAGCCGCTGGGTGATCAGCAGATCATGAGAAGCCTTGAGCCTCGCGGCGAAATGCCCCTGGTCGCTGACATAGCCGGTCGCGTCGAGTTCGAAGAACTGCGGCGCCAAGCCGTGGATGCCGACAGCCGCCCAATTGCGGGTGGGGCGCGAGTCGAGATCGGCGCGGATGCCGCCTTGCAGATCGAAATAGGTCGTGATCGCCCGGTCGTAGAGAAACTCATGCCGGCCGTCATCGACCCTGCCGTCACCGCCGACCGAGCCCTCGCTTTTGATCCAGAGCTTGTCGTAATCGGTGCCGAGCCAGGCTTGCCCGTCCCAGCGAAAGCTGGTGCTGGCGCCGCCCGCGCGTCCCTCGAACTGGTCGAGGAGCGCGTGGACGAAGACGCCCGTGTCCGTCATCGGCGGCATCGCCTCGCCCGCCATCATCCCGGGCATCGGCCCAGACATGTCCGGGGCGGCCGGCGTATATACGTGCATGGCATGTACGTGCGGGGTCTGGGCGGTCGCCACGCCCGCCGATAGCGCGAGCGCGACGGCCGGGGAGAGCATCCGGAGGGCGTTCATGCGACGCGCACCTCGCGGAACATGCCGGTCTCCATGTGGTAGAGGAGATGGCAGTGAAAGGCCCACCGACCCGGCGCGTCGGCGGTGACCAGAAAACTCACCTGCTCGCCCGGCTTGACGTTGACCGTGTGCTTGTAGGGCCGGTGTTCGCCGTGCCGGTTTTCCAATTCGCTCCACAGGCCATGGAGATGGATCGGATGCTCCATCATCGTGTCGTTGATCAGGACAAAACGCACCCGCTCGCGATGCTTGAGCAGGATCGGCGCGGCCTCGGAGAATTTCTTGCCGTCGAAACCCCAGATAAACCGCTCCATGTTGCCGGTCAGGCGCAGGGTGATGTCGCGCGAAGGCGGCCGGGGATCTCCGCCCGCCTTGATCGCGCGCAGATCGGCGTAGCTGAGGACGCGCAGCCCGGTGGGGAACCCTTCCCCCGCGCTGTCGAGGCGCGGGGCCGGCATCATGGCGATGTTGTCGACCGCGGGCGTTCCTTCGAGGCGTTTGCCCTCGGGGCTCAATTCCATGCCGGGCATCTCGCCGTGTTCCATGCCGGCCATGCCCATATCGGCCATCGTGCGCAACGACCTGGGGTCCATCGGCGGGATCGCCGCCGACATTCCGGGCCGCGGCGCCAAGGTGCCCCGAGCATAGCCGCTGCGATCCTCCGCCTGCACGAACAGCGTGTAGGCGCGGTTTTCCTTCGGCTCGACGATCACGTCGTAGGTTTCCGCGACGCTGATGCGGAAGGCGTCGGCGATGACCGGCGCGACATCGTTGCCGTCGGCCTGAACCACGCTCATCGGCAGCCCGTCGATGCGCACGTCGAAAATGCTCATCGCCGAGCCGTTGATAAAGCGCAACCGCACCCGCTCGCCGGGCTTGAACAGCGCCGTCCAGTTGGCGTCGGGCGAGTGACCGTTGATCAGGTAGGTGTAGGTGGCGCCGCTGACATCGAGGATGTCGGTCGGGTTCATCCGCATTCGGCCCCATTCGAGGCGGTCGGAAACGGTTTCGGCGAGGCCCTTTTCCCTGGCATCCGCGACGAAGGTGCCGAGCGTGCGCCGCCCGTAATTGTAGTAGTCGCTCTGGAATTTGAGGTTGCTTACGATGGTTTCGGGCGATTCGAAGGTCCAGTCGGACAGCAACACGACGTAATCGCGATCGAACGCCTGCGGATAGCCGCCCTTGGGGTCGATCACGATCGCGCCGTAGAGCCCAGTCTGCTCCTGCAAGCCGGAATGGCTGTGATACCAGTAGGTGCCGCTCTGGCGGACTGGAAAGCGGTAGGTGAAGGTCGCGCCGGGGTCGATGCCGCGAAAGGTCATACCCGGCACCCCGTCCATTGGATTGGGCAGCAGGATCCCGTGCCAGTGGATCGAGCTCGATTCGGCGAGGCGGTTGGTAACGGCAAGGCTTACCGTGTCGCCCTCGCGCCAGTGCAGAATGGGCGCCGGAACCTGGCCGTTGACGGCGGTCGCCGTCACCGTTCGTCCGTCGAGGGTGAACGGCGCGGGACCGATCTCAAGCGCGAATTCGCTGCCGCGCAGGATCGGGGCGGGCGCGGCGAGCGCGCGCCTCGGCGGCCAAGGCAGCAGCGACAGGGCGCCGAGCGCGCCGGTCCCCCGCACGAAATGCCGGCGGCCGATGCCAAGGTTAGGCATCATTTGCCACCTCCGGCAGGGGCGATCGACTTGATCTCATACATGCCGCCCTGCCCCCGCTCGATCGTAAACTTCACCCGGGCGCCGGACGTGATCGCGCGCAGATCGACAGCGGGCGCAACCGCGAAATCCATCGTCATCGTCGGCCACCCGATCTCGGGGATCGGCTGGTGGGTCACATTGAGCTTGTGCTGCGCCGGATCGACCGAATTGACCGTGCCGGTGGCGTGAACGTCGTTACGGCCGTCATGGGCCAGCTGCATCCCGCCGCCCGGCGCGGAATTCATCTTGCCAACAACAGCGGCCTGCGTCGGGGCCGGAGATCGCGGCGCGGAACCGACAGGGCCGGAGCCGCCGAGGTCGATGGCAAGCGGCGGCGCCGCGTCCTGCTTGGCGGCGGCGGGCTCGGGGTTGACACAGGCGGCGAGAGCGAGCGGCACTACGGCCGCCATCAAAGGGCGACAAAAGCGGATGTTCATCAAAGGAACTCCTTGCGGCGGCCATCGAGACAAAGGTCACGACGGTCCTGATAGCCACAACTGGTACGAGCGATTGGTGGAAGACAGAGTCGCGATGGCGGGCAGCGAACCTCGCCGCGACGCGATCGAGACAGATGCCCCTGAACCCCGAGCCGATCGGCGGCGGGGATTAGATCAGCGCGCTGGGTCTGGGAGGGTCGGGCTCGGGCGGCAGAGCCCGGCCGGCAAGGACGAAATTCTCATTGCCGTACTGGACGCCACCAGCGAGAAACGCCGGCTGGGAGTCAGCGAGATCGCGCGTCAGATTGACCGCCGGCACACCGCCGAGGCAATCGCAACAACATGCCGGATCGGCCGCATTTCGGTGCTGGGGGTGTGTTGAACCCGGCTCGGCGTCTTGATCGAGCGCCTCGGGGCATGGTTCTTGGTGTGCCGCGCCGAAGTGAAGCTCGGCACGTGCGTTAACGCCGACGAGCGCCAGCGACAGCAACACGACAAGGCATCGGAGCCACCAGAAACGCATACGCGTCGAACCGTAATTCCTCGCCGAACAACCTTTCCGGCGGACCCCGACTCAATAGCATGAGCCTGATGGCCGGCCAACGGAAAGCTAGCGGGCTAGGGGAAAAGCTGGCGGGCGGTCCGGGAGGGGGTTGGGTCGCGCGAGGATGAAAAGCCGATGGGGTTTATTTTCTTTCCGTGGCGTCCCCAACCGGATTCGAACCGGTGTTGCCGCCGTGAAAGGGCGGTGTCCTGGGCCTCTAGACGATGGGGACTGATCCGGCCGCGCGGCGACCGGTCTAGCCGCAGGCGCGCACGAAAGCAACATCTGCGGCCACGCCGTCGCGATTTCAACACACCGCCGCCTCGGTCGCGACCGGATCAATCCGCTTGCCGACCTCGCGGGGTACGCGGTACATCCCGCCGCACCGGAATGTCGCGGGCGGTCACGGCGAGCGGCCGCGGCACGCTCCGTGCCTATCACGGGACACACACGCGAGTACGCGAGCGATGAGCCGGCGGATCTTTTTTGACGGGCTCAACCTCGCGCTCGCGCGCGGCACCGGGATTGCCACCTATACCAGGATGCTGGCGAGTCTGGTGCGCGAGGGCGGCGACGAGGTCGGGGTCGTGTACAGTTCGCCGCGCCGCCCGGACAAGAACCCGCTGTTGCGGGAAATCGACTTTCTCGAGCCGCGCGAGCATTTCCACATCTCCAGGCAGCGCAAGCGGTGGAATGACGTCGTCGATCAGTTGCATTGCCTTTCCGGGGTGGCGCCGACCCGGCTGAATCTGACCGGCGCGGTCGTCGCCGAGCAGTTCCGACACCAGATCCCGGCCCATGATTACCTCTTTGTCGGGCGCAACCTGTTCGCCAACGCGACCCGTTATTTTTCCTGGAGCGGGCTGTTCGCCACGCTGGATTTCGCGGTGCGGCCCAACATCCTGCACTGCACCTACCCATTGCCGGTTCGCGCCAAATCGGCATGCAACATATACACGATCCACGATCTGATCCCGTTGCGGCTGCCGTACACGACGCTCGACAACAAGCGGCAGATGTACCGGCTATTGCGCAAGATCGCGGCGCGGGCCGATCACATCGTCACGGTCTCGGAGAATTCCAGGCGCGACATCATCAATCTGCTCGGGGTCGATGAAAACCGGGTGACCAATACCTACGAGGCGGTGGAATTTCCCCGCGACCAGGCCGAGCGCCCGGACGATCTGGTCGCCGAGCAGCTCGACGGGCTGTTCCGCTTGCCGGCCAAGAAATATCTCCTGTTCTACGGGGCGCTCGAGCCGAAAAAAAACGTCAAGGCATTGCTCGAGGCCTATCTGCTGTCGGGGGTCGACATCCCGTTGGTACTCACCGGCGCCGGAGGCTGGGGCAACCAGGCCGAGACCCGGCTGATCAAGGACGTACAGGAGCAGGACAGCGCTCTACCCTTCGACAAGCGCCGCATCCGCCAGCTCGAATATGTCGACCGGTCGATGCTGGTCAGCCTGATCAAGGGCGCCCGCGCGGTGCTGTTTCCCTCATTGTTCGAGGGGTTTGGCCTGCCGGTGCTGGAGGCAATGACGTTGGGGACCCCGGTGGTCACGTCGCGCGCCTCATCGTTGCCCGAAATCGCCGGCGACGCCGCGCTCTATGTCGATCCCTACGACATCGACGACATCACCCGCGCGATCCAGACGATCGTCGCCGATGACGGGCTCTGCGCCGAACTGGCGCGGCGCGGGCCGATCCAGGCCGAATTGTTCTCGGTCGCGCGCTATCGCAAGCGGGTGGCCGATCTATACCGCCGCGTGGCATAGCTAGCGCAGCGGTTCACAAGGCGAGCGGCCCGAACAGCCACACCAGCCAAGTCGCCAGCGCCAGGAACGGGCCGAACGGGATCGGCGAATGCCGGTCGAGGCGCAGCCCGGCGACGACGAGGCCGCCGGCGACGATCAATGCCGCCACCGCCGCGCCGAGCAGCACGCTGGGCAACCCGCTCGCCCCGACCCAGGCGCCCGCGGCGGCGAACAGCTTGGTGTCGCCCCCGCCGAGCCCTTCGCGGCCGCGCAAACGACGATAAGCCCAGGCAACCGCCGATAATCCGAGAAAGCCAGCGACGGCGCCGACGCCGCGGTCGGTCAGTTCGCCCGGCGCGAGCCATGCGACCGCGCCGAGCCCAGCGAGGACCAGCGGCAAGGTGAGCAAGTCGGGCAACAGCCAGCGCCGCGCGTCGATCCACCCCAGGGTCAGCAGCCAGCAGCCGAGAACCCAGTCCAACCAGGCTGGCGCGCCCCGATCGACCAGCAACGATATCGCCGCGATCAGCACGGCGCCAAGCTCGACCCCGGGGTAGAACCAGCCGATATAGTGCCCGCAATGGCGGCAATGTCCGCGGATCGCGAGCCAGCTCGCCAGCGGGATCAGATCGCGTACAGTCAGGACCGCTTGGCAATGCTCGCAACGCGACCGGCCGCGGACGATCGACGCGCCGTCCGGCAGGCGCCGAATCACCACCCCTAGAAAGCTGCCGACAAACGGCGCGGCCGCCAGCAGAGCCCAGTCGGATGCCTCGATCCCCGTCAGTCGCTCAAGCCACTCGGCGGTCACGCCGGCCCGCCTCCGCCACCTGCCAAGGCGTGTCCAGGGCACCCGCCAATATTTGGCGGCGTTTCGCGGCTCCCCGGGCCAAGCCCGGGGAAAGCGGTAAAGGGAGGGCGAACCGATTTAGCTCGATCACCCAAAAATCAGCCCAGCGCCTTCTCCAGCAGCGCCAGTGCGCGTGTCGAGAACACTCGCATGTTGTCGACCCTGTCGTCGCTGCCGGTCTCGATGGTTTCCGCGCGCTCGCCGTTCGGGCCGATCACGGCGATGCAGGAATGCCCGGCGGCATGGCCATACCGGCTGCCGGTCGGACCGGCGGTGCCGGTTTCGCCGATCGACCAGGCCGTCTCCATGCGCTCGCGAATCTTGCGCGCGAACAACAGCGCGTAGGGTTCTGTCGATGGCGTGATCCCGGTCAGCGCGGCGAATTCGGCCTCGGTGACCCCGAGCAATTCGGTGCGCGACTTGCGGGTGTAGACCACCGCGCCGCCCATGAAATAGGCCGAGGCGCCGGCAACCGCCAGCAACGCCGCCGAGATCACCCCGGCGGTCGAGGATTCGGCGACGCTGATGGTTTCGCCGCGCGCCTTGAGCTTTGCCGCGATCCGTTCCGCCTGCGGCAGCAATTCGTCTATCATCGTGTCCTCCGATCGTGCCGGGGCGAACTTCACCGTGCCGCCGGCCGCATTGCAAGGGTTCTCGCGAGAGGAGCAGCACAATGCAGTTTGAAACCATCCTCTACGAGGAAGACGGCCCGGTCGGCACCCTGACCCTGAACCGGCCCGATGATGGCAACATGTTTACCCCGCTGATGTGCCACGAGGTGCGCGACTGCATCAATCTGATCCGGCGCGAGACCCGCACCCGGGTGATCGTGTTGACCGGGGCCGGCGACCGCTTTTTCTGCATCGGCGGACGCAAGGAGGGGATGGAGGACACCCTGCTCTACCCCGGCGTGTTGCCGACCCTCGACATGTACGAGAGCATCGAGCGGTTGCAAAAGCCGGTGATCGCCTCGGTCAACGGCTACGCGGTCGGCGGCGGCAACGTGCTGCAGGTCATGTGCGACATCACGATCGCCAAGGAGAGCGCGATCTTTCGCCAGGTCGGACCGATGATGGGCAGCTTCGACGCCGGCTACGGCACCTGGTATCTCGAAGACCTGGTCGGCAAGAAAAAGGCCAAGGAAATCTGGATGCGCAACCCGCGCATGACCGCGCGCGAGGCGATGGCGCTCGGGATGATCAACCAGGTGGTGCCCGACGCCGAGCTGGCCGCCGCGACGCGGGCGATGGCGATCGAGATCGCCGAGCGCGGCGCCTTCGCCCTGGCCTCGATCAAGGCCGCGTTTACCGCCCGGCACGGCGGGGTCGGCGGCCTGTCGCGGATGACCCACGACCTCTTATTGCGCCCCTATCTCGACACCGACGAGTCGCACGAACTCGGCGACTCCTTCCGCGCCCGGCGGACGCCGGACCCGGACAAGTTCGGGCATTGAGATTCGTGAGCGCACTGCCAGCGAAAATGTACGACGCCCTCCGAACCTGGGCCGAACTCTGCCTGAGTATCCGTCGCCTTTACATTTTCGGAAGCCGGGCGAAAGGGACAGCAAGGCCCGATTCCGATCTCGATTTGGCGGTCGTCTTGTATGAAATCCACGGGAACGAATTATCTGAGCCTCGTCGTGCATCGTGGCACTTGGCAACGTCAGCTGACAAACCTGCTTGGTATCGCGGTCAGGGATATTTATCTCGCGGACGATCCGGTCTCCACCGCTTACGCTGCGGTCCGCGACCACGGGCTTCTGATTTTTGATCGCGAAGCAGGACCAGTTTTTGATCGCGAAGCAGGACAAGCATGACCAACACCCTCCTCACCCTGCACGACCCCACGGCAGCACAGCACTATTACGCCGAGGGGTCGTGGCGCCGGGATACGCTCTATACCCTGCTGCGACAGCACGCGGCCGAGCGGCCCGGCGATTTCGCGGTGCGCGACGCGACGCGGCGGCTGACTTGGCGGGAATTGCTGCGGGCGGTCGACGCGGTAGCCGCCCATCTGCACACAGCCGGGCTGAAGCGCGGCGAGCGGGTGGCGGTGTGGCTGCCCAACCGGGTCGAGTCGGTGATCGTGTTTCTCGCCTGCTCGCGCCAGGGTTATGTCTGCAACCCATCATTGCACCAGAACTACACGGTCGCCGAGATCGTCGGCTTGCTGACCCGCATCCAGGCCGCCGCGCTGTTCGCGCAGCCGGGATACGGCGCCGACGCCAGTAGCGCCGATATCTTCGCCGCGATCGCCGAACTTCCTTGCCTGCGCCGGGTCTACAGCCTCGACGACGGGCCGACGGGCGCCGCGCCGTTTCCGACAATCACCGGAGAACTTCCGCCGCCGGTCACCAACCCCGACAAAATCGTCTATCTCGCCTTCACCTCGGGCACCACCGGCCCGCCCAAGGGGGTCATGCATTCCGACAACACCCTGCTCGCCAACGGGCGGGCGATGGTCGCGGACTGGCGCCACGACCATCGCAGCGTGTTGTTGAGCCTCAGCCCGATGAGCCATCACATCGCCACCGTCGCGGTCGAGCAGATGATGGCCGCCGGGCTGGAACTGGTGGTCAACGCGCCGCCCGCCGGCATGGCCCCGCTCGACTGGATCGTCGAGACCGATGCCACCTACGTGATGGGCGTGCCGACCCACGCGATGGACATCCTCGCCGAGTTGCGCCGGCGCGGTCAGCCGGGGTTGGGCATGGTCAAGACCTTCTACATGGCCGGGTCGGTTATTCCCCGGGAGGTGGCCCAGGAGTTTCTCGATCGCGGCGTCACCCCGCAAAACGTCTATGGCATGACCGAGAACGGCTCGCATCAGTACACATTGCCGAGCGACCCGGCCGAGACCATCGTCGCGACCTGCGGCAAGGCGTGCGCCGCCTACGAGATCAAGCTCTGGGACCAGGAAAATCCGGATATCGAGGTCGCTCCGGGAGAAATCGGCGAGATCGGCGGGCGCGGGGCGTGCCTGACCCTCGGTTATTTCGACAACCAACGCGCCACCGAGGACTCGTTCAACCGCGATGGCTGGTTCATGTCGGGCGATCTCGGCCGGCTCGACGCCGACGGCAATCTCGAAATCGTTGGGCGCAAAAAGGATTTGATCATCCGCGGCGGCCACAACATCCACCCGTCGCGGATCGAGGAATTGGCGATGCGGCACCGGGCGGTGGCGCGCTGCGCCGCCTTCGCGGTCGCCGATCAGCGGCTCGGCGAGAAGGTCTGCCTGTCGGTGATCTTCCACGACGGGGCGGGTGCCAACTCCGACGAGATGCTGACGCACCTGCACGAGGCCGGATTGTCGCGCTATGACATGCCCGAGTATTTCATCGCGATGACCGCCTACCCGCTGACCGCCAGCGGCAAGATATTGAAGCGCGAACTGGTCGAGTGGACGAAATCGGGACGAATCGCCCCCGAGCCGGTGCGCTGGACCGACCCGGCGCGGGGAAGCTGAGATGACCGTGCAACTCGCCCGCATCGACGAATTCGCGCTGCTGACCCTCGACCGGCCCGAGGCGCTTAACGCATTGAATTTCGCCACCCTGCGCGAGCTCGACGCCGCGCTCGACGAGATCGCCGCCGGCGATGCCCGCGCCCTCCTGGTCACCGGCGCCGGCGAGCGGGCGTTCTGCGCCGGGGCCGATATCAAGGAATTGATGGGCCGCTCGCTCGCCGCGCGGCGCCATGACGCGGCGAACGGCCAGCGCGTCATCTCCCGCTTTGGCGGGTTGCCGATGCCGTCGATCGCATTGATCAACGGCTATGCCTTCGGCGGCGGGCTGGAACTGGCGCTCGCCTGCAATCTCCGCCTCGCATCACGCGGCGCCCGGCTCGGATTGCCGGAGATCAAATTGGGCCTGATTCCAGGATATGGCGGCACCCAGCGCCTGCCGCGCCTGGTCGGCGAGACACGCGCGCTCGACATCGTGATGACCGGCCGCACGGTCGGCGCCGAGGAGGCCGAGCGCATCGGCCTGGTCAACCGCCTGGTCGACGGCGATCTGATCGACGCGGGTAAGGGGTTCGCGCGTGAGATGACCGGCTACGGCCTCCCCGCCCTCGCCCTGGCGCGCGACGCGGTCAGTCGCGCGCTCGACCTCACGCTCGACGAGGGCCTCAAGGCCGAGGCCGACCTCAACACCCTCGCCTTCCAGACCGGTGATGCGCGGGAAGGCATGACCGCCTTTATCGAAAAGCGCAAACCGGTGTTCCGGGATGAGTGAGCCGTTGGAACATTGGGCCCTGTTCGATCGACTCGACGCGTTGCCGCCGCTGACCCCGGAGGAAATGCAAATTCTCGACAGCGTGCGCGCCCTCGCCCGCGACGAGATCATGCCGAGCGCCGCCGCCTACGATCGCTCGGGAGAGTTTCCGTGGGACAATGTGCGTGCGATCAATGCACTCGGGCTCAACGCGATGTTCGTGCCGGAGGCGTATGGCGGCGCCGAACTGTCCTATGCCGCCTATCTCGCCTGCGTGCGCGAAATCTCGGCGGCCTGCGCCTCTACCGGCATCATATGGGCGACCAATTTCCACGCGATCAAGCCGCTGATCGATTTCGGCACCGAGGCGCAGAAATCCCGGCTGCTGCCGCGAGTCGCCGCGGGCGCGCTCGCCGCGCTGGCGATCACCGAGCCCGACGCCGGCTCGGACGCGACCCATATGACGACCCGCTTCACCCCAGACGGCGATTCGATTGTGGTCACCGGCGGCAAGATCTTTATCACCAACGGCGACGTCGCCGATCTCTACCTCGTGTTCGGCAAATGGAGCGAGCTCGGCGACGGCCGCGACGCGATCTCGGCGATCATCCTCGAAAAGGACACGCCGGGCCTGGTCTTTCTGCACCGAGAGGACAAGCTCGGCCACCGCGCCTCGGCGACCGCGGCGCTGAGTTTCGAGTCGTGCCGCGTGCCGCGCGAGAATCTCCTGGGCACGCCGGGCGCCGGGCTGTCGCTATTACTCGCGGCATTGAACAAATCGCGCCCGAGCGTTGCCGCCCACGCGCTCGGCATCGCCCGCGCCGCCTTCGAGGATGCGGTCGCCTATATCAACGAGCGCCGCCAATCCGGCCGCCGCGTGATCGAGTTCCAGGGCATCCAGTTCCTGATCGCCGATCTCGCCACCGATCTGGCGATGTGCGAAGCGTGGCTGTGGCATGTCGCGCGCCTGGTCGACGGCGGTGCCGAGGGGTTCGGGGTCGAGGCGTCGATGCTGAAAATGCGCGCGAGCGATCTCGCTATGCGCATCGCCACCGAGGCGGTGCAGCTTTACGGCGGCTACGGTTATATCAAGGATTACCGGGTCGAGCGGCTGTTGCGCGACGCCAAGATCACCCAGATCTGGGAAGGCACCAACCAGATCCACCGCCAGATCATCGGCCGCAGCTTTATCGCGCGGCGGTGACCGCGATGCCGTAATATCCTTGTCCCCGCCCGGTCGATCGGGCAGGTTGAGCGCGCCTTCACAGCAGGATCCAAGCCCTCATGCGGCGCCATCTGATCTTCGCGGCCTTGTGCGCGGCCCCGCTCGCGGGCTGCTACGCGCCGCACTGGCAGGACACCGAGATCATGGTGGCGACGATGCCGCCCGGCGCCGTCTGTACCTTGACCCGCCAGGGCGAAAAGCTCGCCACGATCGACCCGACGCCGGGCATCGCCTTGGTCAGCCGCAGCAGCGATGACGTCGCCATCGCCTGCCGCCGTAACGGCTACTCCGAGGCGGTCGCGGTCTCGCGCTCGCGCGGCACCGGCGTCGACATGGACACGTTATGGAAAGGCCGCAAGGGCTACGACTACGAGACCCCGGTCAACATCCCGCTGACCCCGAACCGCGCCGCCGCGGCGAAGCCGTAGACATTCAACTGCGGCTGCCCGGGCGCGCCCCCCTTTTGGGCGGCGCGACATAGCCGCCGAACTTGTCGAGACGTGACCGAACGCGTTTGCCGCAGGCGCGAAGATAGCCGATCATGGTAATAAGAACCGGTTTGCCAAGTTGATACGGACCACCGCCCCGCCGGCAACGGCACATAAGAGGAGACGAGACATGTCAAGGGCACTGCGTTTGGCGGCAGCCATCGGCACAGTGATCGGCACGGTTTGGGGGGTTACCGCCCCGGCGGCGGCCCAAGGTGGGGTGGCCGTCGGGTCGTTGACATGCAACGTCGCCAGCGGCTGGGGCTTCATCTTCGGATCGTCGCGCGCGCTTAACTGCACCTTCCAGAGCAGCGCCGGACGCTACGATCATTACATCGGCCGGGTCTCGAAATTCGGCGCCGATATCGGCTACACCCAAGGCGGCGTAATCGTCTGGGGGGTTATCGCCCCGACCGCCAATCTCGGCCCGGGCGCGCTCGCGGGCGGCTATGGCGGCGCCACCGCCAGCGCGACGGTCGGCGTCGGGGTCGGCGCCAACGCGCTGATCGGCGGCTCGAACAACACGATCGCCCTGCAGCCGCTCAGCATCGAGGGCAACCAGGGTCTCAACGTCGCCGCCGGGATCGCGGCGATCTCCCTGGAGTATCGCCGCTAAGGCGAATCCCGCCAGGCCGGATCGGATCGGATCGCCCCGATCCGGCTCCAGCTAAGCCGGAAGCGCCGGCCGTAACGGGCCGCCTTCCGGTTTCGCACGACTGGCGATAGCTTTAGCGGCGATGGAGACAAAGCGCACGCCGTCGCCGCCACCGCCCGACGAGCACCGGCCCAACGACGAGGGGCGGGAGATCGTCGAGCGCGCGGAACGCGCCTGGGCGCGCCAAGTCGAGCTGGAAGAAGCCGCGCCGAGGCGCGGCCTCCCATCGTTCGGCCCGAGGCTTCGCTGGCTTTTGCTCGCGTTGGCGATCGCGATGATCGTGTTTCTGCTATTCGATCGGCTCGGGCGGATCGGTTAGAGACTTCTTACCGATGCCAACCGCCCGTCACGGGCGGTTTTTCCCCGCCAGCCGATGCAGCGCGTCATGGACAAGCCCGTCGATCTCGATGCCTTCGTGCGCCAGCCGCGCGCGGCTGCGCGCCGAGTTTTCGCCTGGGATGCGGATTTCGGCGACGCCCTCGGCGCGTGGGATCGCCTTGACCCGGGCGATCAGCGCACTGACCTCGCGCTTGACCTCGTCGAGCGGCACCAACAGATCGGGCCGGAAGGCGATGAACAGATAGCCGTCCTCGGCCCCCGCCACCATGCCGGCGCCGCCGAGCACGCCGAACGCCTGGACGATCAGCCCGAGGCCGAATCCCTTATGCGCGTCCCTGTGCCCGCCGAACGGCAGCAGCGCGCCGTCGCGCGCCTTGGCGGGGTCGCGGGTCGGTCGCCCGTCGCGGTCGATCGCCACCCCTTCGGGAAGCTCCTGGTTGAGGCGAACGCGCAACTGCAATTCGGTCGCCATGAAGGCCGAGGTGCCCATGTCGAGAATCAGCGGGCCGTTCGCGGTCGGCACCGCAAAGGCGATCGGGTTGGTGCCGAGCGCTGGCTTGATCCCGCCCAGCGGCGCCACGGCGCCGCCGCTGCTCGCGGTATGGATCGCGACCAGATCGGCGCGCGCGATCATCTCGACGAAATAGGCGCTGCGCCCGCTCATCCAGCTATTGGTGATGCCGACGACGGCGATGCCGTGCGCGGCGGCCTTGGCGATCGTCGCGTTGGCGGCGTGATACATCGCCAGCATGCCGACATTGTTGCCGCCGTCGTACAGCGCCGACACCGCGGTCTCGTGCATGATCCTGACCGGGCCGCGCGGCAGGGCAAAGCGCTTGTGCTCGGGGATGTTGAGCAGTTTGGCCAGCCCCGAATACTCATAGCCGCACAATGCCGCGTCGAGCACGTGATCGGTGACGATGCGCGCCTCGTCGTGGTCGTAGCCGATCCCTTGCAGCGCGCCCTCACCCAGACGGCGGGCGTCGTCGACGCTCAGATGGATGCGCGCGCTCGGCATGGCTCCCTACTCCCGGCATTGTTTGATGTGAGCTTCAGATCGAGTCGGTTCAGATCGCGTCGGGGACGTTCCGGTCCAGTTCCTCTAGCCAGATCGCGGCATGCGAATCCGACGGCGCGCGCCAATCGCCGCGCGGGGACAGCGAGCCTCCCGACGAAATCTTTGGTCCGTTGGGCAGCGCCGACCGCTTGAATTGACTGATCTCGAAAAAGCGGAACAGAAACACCCGCAGCCACTGCTTGATCTCGCCGAGGTCGTAGGCGCGGTGCGAATTTGCCGGCGTGTTCGCTGGCCACGCCCCGCTTTCGGCATCGTGCCAGGCATGCCACGCCAGATAGGCGATCTTGGACGGGGCAAACCCGTACCGGGTCGTATAGAACAGGTTAAAGTCCTGCAGCGGGTACGGTCCGACAAAGCTCTCGGTCGACTGGATCGCGCCGTCGGCTCCGGGCGGCACCAGCTCCGGCGAAATCTCGGTCGCGAGGATATCGCCGAGCACCGCCTCGGTCTCGGCACTGACGTCGCCGCTCGCCGCGACAAACCGGATCAGGTGCTGGATCAGGGTCTTCGACACCGAGGCGTTGGGGTTGTAGTGCGACATGTGATCGCCGACGCCATAGGTGCACCAGCCCAGGCCCAGTTCCGACAGATCGCCGGTCCCGACCACCATGCCGCGATGGTGGTTGGCGAGGCGGAACAGATAGTCGGTGCGCAACCCGGCCTGCACGTTCTCGAAGGTCACGTCGTAGAGCGCCTCGCCGGCGCCGGCGCCGTGACCGATATCGCCGAACATCAGGTTGGCCGCGGGACGGATGTCGATCTCGGCGGCGGTGGCGCCGAGCGCGTTCATTAGCCGCCAGGCATTGGCCCTGGTCTCGGTGCTGGTGGCGAACCCCGGCAGGGTGAAGGCGAGAATATTGCCGCGCGGCAGGCCAAGATGGTCCATCGCGCGGGCCGAGACGATCAACGCCTGGGTCGAGTCGAGCCCGCCCGAGACGCCGATGATCAGCTTTTTCAATCCGGTCGAGCGCAATCGCTGGGCTAGCCCCTGGACCTGGATGTTGTAGGCCTCGTAGCAATTGTCGGCGAGCATCGCCGGGTCGGACGGCACGAACGGAAAGCGCTCCACCACGCGACGCAGATCGATCGCGCCCTGCGGCGCGGTAAAGTCGAAAGCGACTGTGCGAAACAGTTGTTGCCCCTCGGCGATCAACCGGGCGCTATCGCCGAACGTGTTGGTGCGCATGCGCTCCTGGCGGATGCGGCCGACATCGACATCGGCGATCGCCAGTTCGGCGCGCGCGCTAAACCGTTCGGTCTCGGCCAGCGGGGCACCGAGCTCGAAGATCCCGGCCTGCCCGTCCCAAGCGAGGTCGGTAGTCGATTCGCCGACGCCCGCGGCGGAATAGGCATAGGCGGCAAGGCAGCGCAGCGATTGCGAGGCGCATAGCAGGCGCCGGGTCTGCGCCTTGCCGATCGTGATGTTGCTGGCCGACAGGTTGAGCAATATCTCGGCGCCTGCGGCCGCGCCGAGCCCGCTCGGCGGCTGCGGCACCCACAAATCCTCGCAGATCTCGACGTGGAAGGTGAAAGCAGCGGGTCCGGTGGCGCCGAACAGCAGGTCGATGCCGAACGGCGCCTCATGCCCCCCCGCCCCGATCGTCTGGCCACGCACCGCCTCGCCCGAGGTGAAATGGCGGCGCTCGTAGAATTCGCGGTAATTGGGCAGGAAAACCTTGGGGACAACACCAAGCAACCGCCCGCGATGCACCACCGCCGCGCAATTGTAGAGCTGGGCGCGCCAGCGCAGCGGCGCCCCCACCGCGAACACCGGCGACAAGTTAGCGCTGGCCGCGATCAGCCGGCCGAGCTCGCGCTCGACCGAGTCGAGCAACGCGGTCTGGAACAACAGGTCGTCGATCGCATAGGCCGACAGCGACAGCTCGGGAAACACCAACAGCGCGACATCGGCCTCGTGGCCGGCGGCGAGCAGCGCCAACACCTGGTCGGCGTTCCTGGCAGGCTCGGCCACCGCCACCGGCGGCACGCAGGCGCCGATCCGCACAAGCCCGTGCCGGTAGGGCGACAGGAACGCGGAGATGGGAGAGCCGTTTTCACGCGCCGCGTTCTTGGTACGCGCCATCGGATGCGTCAGCCTGCCCTGATCACGGCAACTCCGAGCCGCTCCGCGGCGTCACCGAGCACACCGTCCTTGGTGGCGAGTGGAACTCCGAGGCGCATCGCCAGTTCGAGGTAGCTGGCGTCATAGGCCGTCAGGCGCTCGCTGCGCGCGAGGTCGAGGATGCGGGACAACGCGCGCGAGGAAGTCTCCTCGTCGATAACAATCAACAAATCCTCCAGCGTGGCGATGAATTCCGCGCTGTCGGCCCGCGTTATTCGCCGGCGGCGCTCCGCGAGCGCCAATACGTTCGCGACTTCAATATGCCAAATCGCCGGAACCGAAGCAGCCTCGGCGGCCAGCCGCTCCAGTACACTGCGGGTGGCAGTGGTCGCTTCATCCTCAAAGCACCAAGCGAGAGCAACCGAGGCATCAAGGACGAGATCGGTCAATGGCGCCCTTCCTCGATGAGCCGTTTCACCGGCACGCCCAGTGTACGGCCCTTGCCAAATTCCTTTAGCCTTTCGACCGCCTCGCGCCGATGATCGAGGCCCCTGCGCTCGACAGGCACCAGCCGCGCGATCGGCCGCCCGTGCTTGGTGATGGTAATCCACTCTCCTCGCGCGACGCGTTCAAGGAGGGCCGGCAGATGCGTTTTTGCCTCATAGGCACCGATTTCGCTAGGCATCGCGATACCTTAAACTAGTCTACAACCAGTCTAACAGGCGCACGGCCGCACAACCAGTCTGTCGCCAATATACTCATACTGAGTATTGCGGTCAATCCGTGAACGGGTCGCGCACCAGCACGGTGTCCTCGCGCTCCGGGCTCGTCGACAGCAACGCGACCGGCGCGCCGATCAATTCCTCGAGCCGGCGGATGTACTTGATCGCCGGTGCCGGCAGATCGGCCCATGAGCGCGCCCCGCGGGTGCTCTCGCCCCAGCCCGCCGCGGTCTCGTAGATCGGCTCGATCTCGGCCTGGGCCGAGGTCCCGGCCGGCAGGTAGTCGTAGACCTCGTGGCCACGGCGATAGCCGGTGCAGATCTTGATCTCGTCGAAGCCGTCGAGCACGTCGAGCTTGGTCAGCGCGATGCCGTGGACCCCGCCGATCTTGATCGCCTGGCGCACCATCACCGCGTCGAACCAGCCGCAGCGACGCGGCCGTCCGGTCACGGTGCCGAACTCGCGCCCGCGCTCGCCGAGCTTTTGGCCGATCGCGTCGCTGAGCTCGGTCGGGAACGGGCCGCTGCCGACCCGCGTCGTATAGGCCTTGGTGATGCCGAGCACATAGCCGAGCGCCGACGGCGCGATCCCCGACCCGGCCGCGGCCTGACCGGCCAAGGTGTTCGACGAGGTGACGTACGGATAGGTGCCGTGATCGACATCGAGCATCGCCGCCTGCGCGCCCTCGAACAATATGCGGCGGCCGGCGCGCCTGGCCTCGTCGATCAGCCGCCAGCAGGTATCGGCGTAGGGCAGCACCTTTGGCGCGACCTCGCGCAACGCGGCGAGCAATTCGTCGCGATCGACCTCGGGCGCGTCGAGGCCGCGAAGCAATGCGTTGTGGTTCAGCAGCAGATCGTCGACCCGTTCCTCCAGCGCGCGCGGATCGGCCAGATCGCAAACCCGCACCGCGCGGCGCCCGACCTTGTCCTCATAGGCCGGACCGATGCCGCGCCCGGTGGTGCCGAGCTTGCGCACGCCGCGCCGCTCCTCGCGGGCACGATCGAGCGCGCCGTGCGACGGCAGGATCAGCGCGGCATTGTCGGCCACGCGCAGGCTCCGCGGCGAGATGTCGAGCCCCTTGCCGCGCATCGTCTCGATCTCGGCCAACAACGCCCAGGGGTCGACGACGACGCCATTGCCGATGATCGACAACTTGCCCGGCCGCACCACGCCCGACGGCAGCAGGCTCAATTTGTACTCTACATTGCCGACGACGAGGGTATGCCCGGCATTGTGGCCGCCCTGAAAGCGGACCACGATTTCGGCGCGCTCCGACAGCCAGTCGACGATCTTGCCTTTGCCTTCGTCGCCCCATTGGGTGCCGACGACGGCGACATTGCTCATCTTTCCCTCCCGACGGCGCTAGTGTCGCCGCTGACGCGGTGTGGCCGGTATCGGCCTGTCTCCCTCCAGCACATGCGGGCAGCCGAGCCGCAGCGCCTCCGCGTGCCAATCGGCGGCGGGCATCAGCGCGGCGACGGTAACCCACCCCGCCTCGCGCAGCGCGCCGGCGCATAGACCGTCCGCGCCGGGCGGAATCAGCACGCGCCGCGCCGGACGCGCCTCCGGCAGGGTGCGCAGGATCGTGTCGGTATAGAGCGTAAAACCGGTCGCCGGCTCGGGCGCCGCGGACGCCCCGGCGAGGTAGCGGCCGCCGCGTCCAAGCTCGCCGAGCGCGCCCCGCTGCGGATCGACCCGCGCGAAAAAGGCGAAGCTGATGCCGCTGTGATACTCGAAGCCGCGATTCTCGACCGGGTCGATGGTGACTTTCATACCCGGCATCGCCGCCGCCAGCCCGTCGAGCACCGCGCCGAGCCGCTCGCGCTCCTCGCTCGCGCGCGGCGGCAATGCGAGTCGGTCGAGCTCGGCCCGGGC
>Ga0209726_10000395_pt1 | contig 83526 bp, 81 predicted proteins | sample Subgrocontami54m_FD_187453 | JGI IMG/M metagenome (GOLD analysis project Ga0209726, IMG submission 187453) | Subsurface groundwater microbial communities from S. Glens Falls, New York, USA - GMW46 contaminated, 5.4 m (SPAdes) (version 3) | ecosystem: Environmental > Aquatic > Deep subsurface >...
AGCCGACCCGGAACACCCTCTCTTTGTCAACAACCTCTTCGAACACTACATGTAGGGGCGTCCCTCGGGGCGCCCGTGCCCGGACCACAACGAACGTTCGTGCCCGCACGCGGGCGGGGCGAGCCCCGCCCCTACACGAGCGTCTGCGCCAATCCGCCGTGCAGCCGCCGCCGCACGGAGCATCTGCGCAGATCCGCTGGCGAGCACACCACCGCATATATACGGAGAGAGGCCGAACGCCCCGCCTCGTCCGGCCTCTCGACCACTCGGCACGCCGAAGCCCGCCGGTTGGTTTCATCTGGTGACGACGCCATCATACGCCCGGCTCCGTTAAGCGCGCGTTATCGCACGTTAACGTCTGCGCGCGGGGCCGGCCGCCGATCGCGAGGCGCCTGCGCTATTCGGACGTGAAACGCACGGGCATGTGCTTGATGCCGTTGATGAAGTTCGAACGCAGCCGTTGCACCGGGCCGTCGAGTTCGATGTCCGGCAGCCGGCGCAGCAGCTCCTCGAACATGCAGCGGATCTCCAGCCGCGCCAGGCTCGCCCCGAGGCAGAAGTGCGATCCGCCGCCGCCGAACGCCATGTGCGGGTTCGGCGAGCGCGTGATGTCGAACGCCTCGCCCGCCTCAAAGATCGCCTCGTCGCGGTTGCCGGAGGGGTAGTACATCGCCACTTTGTCGCCCTCGCGCATCTGCTGGCCGCCGACGACGACATCGCGCGACAGCGTGCGGCGGAAGTAGATCAGCGGCGACACCCAGCGCAGGAACTCCTCGACCGCCGTCGTCATCAGCGCCGGATCGGCGAGCAGCCGCGCTCGCTGCTCCGGATGTTCGATCAGCGCCAGCATCGCGCCCGAGATCAGGTTGCGCGTCGTCTCATTGCCGGCCACGGCCAGCAGGATGAAGAAGCCGTCGAAGTCGGCTTCGGACAGCAGATCACCGTCAATCTCCGTCCCCATCAGGATGCTGATGATGTCCGCCTTCGGCCGCGCCTTTCGCTCGGCCGCGAGCCCATGCGCGTACACGAACATCTCGGTCGCTGCGATGCGCCCGTCCTCGGCCGACGTGTTGTATTCGGGGTCGTCGAAGCCGATTAGCCGGTTGCTCCAATCGAACACCTTCGCGTGGTCTTCTTCCGGCACGCCCAGCATCTCGCAAATGACGGCGAGGGGCAGTTGCGCCGCGATGTCGGTCACGAAGTCGCACGAGCCTTTTCGCGCGATGTTGTCCACGATGCGTTTCGTGATCTCCCGCACGTGCGGCTCCGTCTGCGATACGATCTTCGGCGTGAAGCCGGTCGCCACGAGCCGGCGGTACTTCGTGTGGCGCGGCGGGTCCATGTTGATCAGGATCGTCCGCAAGAGCGTCATCGCATCTTCCGGCATGTCTTCGATGTTCGTGCCGCCGCGCTCGGACGAGAACAGTGAGCTGTCCGACGAGATCGTGACGATGTCCTCGTACCGCGTTAGCGCCCAGTAGCCGGGGCCGCCCGGCTCCGTGTGCCAGAGCACGGGATCGTGCTTGCGTAGCGCCGTGAATGCCTCGTGCGGCATCGACTGCGCGTAGGTGTCGGCGCTGTACAGATCGACGATCGTCCCAGTAGTCAAGGTAGGTCTCCTCCTTCGTGCTTCGTCACTTCGCTCGTGCGATCGACGCCGAGCAGTTGCGCGACCGCCATCTTGAGAAAGCGCCGTTGCCGCGCAAGTGCGGCCGCGCTGTGCAGGTCTTCTCCCAGCACCGCCTCCAGCAATGGCGCGTCGGCGAAGTAGCCGAAGATCAGATGGTAGATCCCGGCTGCCACGTGCGGCAGATCCGCATCCTGCCACGGGCCGCCGGCATCGCGCAACGCCCGCACGCCCTGCGTGTACAGCGGCTCGACGATGCGCCGCACGGTGCCGCGCACGAACGCGCTCTCGTCCAGTCCGGCGCGCTGGATCAGCCGCGCCAGGTGCGGGTGGTCCACGAGATAGTCGAGCACGCGGTCCAGGTCGCGCGCGACCATCGCCGCATCGCGCGCGCGGGGCGCCGCCTCAGCACTCTCCGCGAGCCGCGCGATCAGCGCATCGACGCCGCGTTTGAGGGCGGCCTCGTAGATCTCCTGCTTGCTCGCGAAGTGATAGTACAGGCTCGCCTGGTTCTTCAGCCCCACGTCGGCAGCGATCTCCCGCACCGAGACGCCATCGAAGCCGCGCTCGGCGAAACGACGCTCGGCGGCATCCAGGATCGCGTCGCGCGTGGACACGAGCTCCGGCGCCGGGATCGTACTTGCTACCGCCATAGACGAACATCCTAACCAAACAAACGTTTGTTTGTCAACCGAGTCTTTCCGGGACCTTCGTGCTCTTCGTGGATCGTTCCCCTACTCTGCGATCAAGCCCAACTGCCAGATGCCAACCCATATGCAACGTTCTTTCATCCTCGACACCGACATCGGCACCGACGTGGACGACGCCCTGGCGCTGGCCTTCGCGCTGCGCCACCCGGATCTCGATCTGCGCGCCGTCACGACCGTCTCGGGCGATACCGTCCGCCGCGCCCGTATCGCGAAGAAGCTGCTGCTGCTCGCCGGGCGCGGCGACATCGAGGTCGCGGCCGGTGAGCGCGGCGAGCAGAGTCAGCCGCTACGCAGCGCCGAGGCGGGACACGAGGACGCGATGCTCGGCGACGTGGCGGGTGACCTTCCGCTTGCCGAGCGCGACGCCGTTACGCTGCTGCTGGACGAGTGCGAAGCGCACGGCTACGAGGTGGCAACGGTCGGCATGCAATCCAACATCGCCGCGGCGCTTGAGCGCGATCCCGGGTTTTGCGCGACGGTGCCGCGCGTCACCGTCATGGGCGGCGTCTTCGCGCCGGTCGACTTCCTCGGCAATCCGCTGCCGCCCTCCGTCGACCACAACCTCAACGTCGACCAGCAGGCATCGATCCGCGCGCTCAGCGCCGGCATCCCGGTGCTCTACGTCCCGTGCGATGTGACGTTCGCGACCTGGCTCACGGCCTCGCACCTCGACCAGCTCCGCAAGGGCGACGCATTGTGCCGCGAGCTCGCCCGCCAGATCGATGTCTGGGCGCCGCACCTGCACCGCAACGGGCGCGGCATCATCCCGCCCGAGTACGTCGCGCTGCTGCACGATCCGCTGGCCGTGGCATGCATGGTTCCGGCCGGGCGCCGGTTCGTCACGACGCACCGCGCGCGCGTCACCGTCGCCATGCACCAGGGCCACGTCCGCACGTTCATCGACCCCGCCGCCGGCTTCGAAGCCGAAATCGTCGACTCGGTCGATGCCGCCGGCTTCGCCGAGTTCTGGCTGGCCACGGTCTTGGGGTAACCCCTGATAGCCAGACTCGCGCCCAATCGTCGATAATATGTGTGACGGGCGGCAACCTCGCCTACCCGGCAGAGGATGGAGGCAGCATGCAAGCACAGGACTCAATGGCGTCTCAGCCAGCCGTTACGCCCGAAACTGTTTCGGCCGACTTCTTCACGCGATTGGTCGCGATCATCATCGACGGCGTCATCTTAATCATCCCGCAAATGGTTATTCGCCTGATACTGGGCCCGGCGCTCGGCGGCCTCATCGGTCTCGTCATCGGCGTCGGGTATTCCTACTACTTCTGGACGACGAGCGGCCAGACACCCGGCAAGATGGTGATGAGCCTGAAGGTCGTCAACGCCGAGAACGGCGCGCTGCTGGAACCGAGCGCCGCGCTGCTGCGCTACGTCGGCTACTTCGTTTCGGGCATCGCGCTCGGCCTCGGCTACCTCTGGGTGTTGTGGGACCCGAAGCACGACGCCTGGCACGACAAGATCGCCAAGACCAAGGTGATCAAAGTCGCGAAGTAGCCGCGGGGGCACGATCCACGAAGAGCACGAAGGGCACGAAGAGAGATTCAGGAGGCCGCTCGAAAAATTGAGCGGCCTCTTCACGTTTCGCACTGGATCGTGATCGAGCTGCGCTCAATTGCAGGGGGACGCCTGCGCTCCATTAGGAAAGGGCCGCCCACACCAGACGGCCCTTCCTTATTCGTGCTCTTCGTGGATCGTGGCCCCTAGATCGCCAGCTCCGACGCCACCAGCTCGCGGTGGTAGTCGCTGTCGCCCCAGGCTAGTTCCGATGCCTTCTGGCGGCGGAAGTAGAGCTGGACCTTGTAGTCCTTCGTGAAGCCGATGCCGCCGTGGATCTGCTGGCCGTGCGCCACGACGCGGCGCGTCGCTTCGCTGCACCACGCCTTCGCCATGTGCACGTTGATGTCGGCGTCCGCTTCGTCCTGGTCCACCGACCACGCCGCGCGGTACATGATGAAGCGCGCGCCATCGACGTCCGTCACCATGTCGGCGGCCTTGTGCTGGATCGCCTGGAACGAGCCGATCGGCCGGCCGAACTGGATGCGGTCCTTCGCGTACTGCACGCTGACCTCGAAGTCCATCTGCGCCAGCCCGACCAGGTACGCGCACTCGAGCACCGTTGCCTTGCGCTGGATCTTTTTCAGCGTGGCGGCGCCGCCCGGGATGATGCTCGCCTTCGGCACGCGCACGTTCTCGAACTTCACCTCGGCCTGCTTGTCAGCCGCGATCGTCTTGAGCTGCGTCTGGCTGATGCCCGCCGTCTTCGCATCGACGATGACGATCTGGATGCCGTCGTCGCCCTTCGTGCCGGGCGTGCGGCCGACGACCGTGAAGTAGTCGGCGACGTTCGCATCGCGGATGAAGAGCTTCGTGCCGTTCAGCACGACGTCGTTGCCGTCTTCTTTCACCTCAAGCGCGACGCCCTCAGTGTCGAAGCGCGCCGACGGCTCGGTGTAGGCGAGCGTCCAGATCGCTTCGCCGCTCGCGATCTTCGGCAGCGCATAGCTCTTCTGCTGGTCGGTGCCACCTTCGAGCAGCGGCAGCACGCCGCCGACCTGCGTCGAGATGAACGGACCGGGCACCAGCGCGCGGCCAAACTCCTCGATGAGGATGATCAGGTCCAGGTAGCCGAAGCCGGCGCCGCCGTGGGCTTCCGGAATCAGTAACCCCTGCCAGCCCTGCTCGGCCATCTTCTTCCACAAGTCGGGCGAATAGCCCTTCTCATCGTCCTCCATCTCGCGGACGAGCGATTCCGGGCACTCCTTCTCCAGAAAGTCGCGCGCGGCGTTCTTCAGCAGTTCTTGTTCTTCGGACAGACCCAGGTCCATGTGTGCGTTCCCCTTTCGTATTCGGCCCCAAATTATGCAATTGATCCGCCTTAGGCGGAAGTAATCCCGTGTTGGTGGCTGGGAAGTTGGAAGTCGGATGTCCCTCTGGCGATCCTCCGACCTCCGACTTCCGACCTCTCAGCTACCGCGTCAAGCTCCCATATCCAGCCGCGCCGCCTCCGCCGCCCGCTCCGCGTCCTCCTGGTTGCGCAGAATGCGCGCCCATTCCGGCCACAGCAGGAAGATCACCGCGCAGATGACCGCCGGCCACGCCGACCAGAACAGGTATTCGGAGCGAAACGCCTCGCCCTTCGTCAATGTGTGCCGGCTCAGGCACGTCGTCGTCGCCGCCTTCAACTCCTGCTGCGTCAGATCGGCCTCCGGCTTGCCCAGCGTCCGCGCGATCACCGCGCGATCGCAGTTGTTGTGCGTCGCCCCGGTCGCGATCGCCCCCGTCGCGTACAGCAGCGAGCCCACTCCCACAGCCACGCCATAGATCAACAACGCGATAGCAGCGGCGATGCCCATTCGCCTCATCGCGCGCCGCCGTTCGGCGGGGTAGCCGGGAGGTCGGAGGTCGGAGGTCGGAGGTCGATGCTTCGCCACTTCTCTATGAGCCGGTACAGCTGCCGAGCGAGAATTCGGTACTCACCAATGAGATGCGCCGCTTGCTCGGCAGTGACGTAGCCGAGCTGGCGCGCGATCTCTAGATGGACCTCCATCTCCGTAGCGGATCCCATTGCGTTGGTGAGGTACGCGCGAAACTCCTTCGCCGATCGTCGCTTCGCGTACCCCTCGGCGATGTTCGCCGGAACCGACTTGCACGCCCGTCGCAATTGCGACGCAAGATCAAATTTCTCGTAGTCAGGAAACGTCAGCACCAGATCATGCACCGGCCGCAAGAGCGCCATCCCGCGCTGATAGACCTCAAGATCGTGAAAGCTCTTGATCGTCGTGCTCACGCCAACCGACCTCCGACATCCGACCTCTGACATCCCAGCCACTACCCCCTCGGCATCCCGAGCCCGCGCTGCGCGATCACACCCCGCTGGATCTCGCTCGTGCCGCCCGCCAGCGTCGAGCCGATGCTGATGCGGTACAGCGCGTCAAGGCGTCCGCCAAGCAGCGCGCGCGGCGAGCCGTGGCTCAACTGTCCGTACAGCCCGCCGAGCTTCACGCCCGTGCGCGCGATGCGCTGCGCCAGCTCCGAACCGAACAGCTTCGTGATCGACGCCTCCTGGTTCGGCACGATGCCCTTCGCCTGCATCGTCACGACGCGATACGACAGCACGATCGAGATCTCTGCCTCGATCGCGCGGTCCGCCAGCTCGTGGCGTACCGACGCGAGGCCCACGTCGTCGCGCACGCCTTTGCGCTCGCGCACGAACGCCGCGAACTCGTGCACCAGCCGCTGCAGCGAGACGCCGTTGATGATGCCGGACCGCTCGAAGTCCAGCGTCGTCGTCGCCACATACCAGCCGCGGTTCAGTTCGCCCAGCAGGTCGCTCTTGGGCACGCGCACGTTGTCGAAGAAGACTTCGTTGAAGCTCGGCGTGTCCGCCATGTTCGTCAGCGGCCGCACGGTGATGCCGGGCGACTGCATGTTCAGCAGGAAGTAGCTGATGCCCTTGTGCTTCGGGACGTCAGCATCCGTGCGCGCCAGCAGCATCATCCGCTGCGATCGATGCGCGCCCGACGTCCAGATCTTCTGCCCGTTGATGATGTAGTCGTCCCCGTCCCGCACCGCGCGTGTCTGCAGCGACGCGAGGTCCGACCCGGCGCCGGGCTCGCTGAAGCCCTGGCACCAGAAGTTCTCGCCGGAGAGGATGCCCGACAGGTGCTCGCGCTTCTGCTCCTCCGTGCCGTGAACGATGATCGTCGGGCCGGCGAGTCCGATCGCGAGGAAGTTCGGCCGCGGCGCCGCCGCGCGTGCCATCTCTTCGTTGAAGATGAACTGCTGCATGACGGAGAGCCCGGCGCCGCCGTACGCCTTCGGCCACGCGGGCGCGACCCAGCCGCGCTTCGCCAGCGTCTTCAGCCAGTCGCGCTCCCGCTCGTCTTCGCCAATGCCTACGCCGAGGATCGCGTCGTCGGCCGCGCGGAGGTCGTGCGGCAGCTCGGCGCGCAGGAAGGCTCGCACTTCCTGTCGAAATGCTGCGTCTTCGGGTGAGTCTCGGAAATCCATCAGGGCCCTCCTCCTGGACGTGCCGAAGATTGAGGATGGACGATAGAGGATGGACGGTCGTAAGTCCGCCAGTTTGCGTTTAATCGGACGAGTTGGCCACCCAGAATACTGTACTCCTCGATCAGGGCCACGATCGCTTCGATCGCGCCGTATGACAGTTCACGAGCGGTCTCAAGGTGGGCTTCCATTTCGTTGGCCGAACCTAGAGCGCGCCTCAAGTAGTTCTTGAATTCCTTCTCTGACTGCCGAAGCCCCCAACCTTCGGCGACAAGCGCACCGACCGACTTCGATGCCCGGCGCATTTGATCGACCAGGCCGAACTTCTCATGCTCCGGAAACGTCAGCACGATCTTGTGCACCTCAGCCATCGCCGTCTGGGCGCGAACATACACCTCAAGATCGCGGAAACTCTTGAGCGGCGTGCGCCGCACTGGCGGTTCGTCCATCTTCAATCGTCCCGCTTCCATCCTCGCGTCGGCCAGACGCTCACTGTCTCGGCAACCCTAGCCCGCGCTGCGCGATGATGTTCCGCTGGATCTCCGTCGTGCCGCCCGCGATGGCGGTGCCAACCGTCGCGACGTACGACTTGGCGAGCCGGCCGCGCAGCTTCGCCCACGGGCCATCGCCCCAGAGCCCGCCGTACAGCCCCATGATCCCCAGCCCGACGCGCGCCTGCTTCTGAATGAGATCCGTCGAGAAGACCTTGATGATCGACGCCTCGTAGTTCGGCACGAGGCCGCGCGCCTGCATGCTCACAACGCGGTACGACAGCATCTTCGTGACGTCGAGCGAGACCCAGAGATCGGCCAGCGCGTGCCGCACAAGCGGCTTGTCCCACAGCCGGCCACCGGCGCCGTCGCTCTCGGCCTTCACGAAGCGCGTCAGATCTTCGAGCGTGCGCTGGACGCCCGCGCTGCCGCCCAGCGCCGAGCGCTCGAAGTCGAGCGTCGTTGTCGCGATGTACCAGCCGCGGTTCAGCTCGCCCAGCAGGCCGGTCTTCGGGATGCGCACGTTCTCGAAGAAGACTTCATTGAAGCCCTCGCCGTTCGCCATGTTGATCAGCGGCCGCACGCTGATGCCCGGCGTCTTCATGTCTATCAGGAAGTAGCTGATGCCGCGATGCTTCGGCGCGTCCGGGTCGGTGCGCGCCAGCACGAACATCCAGTCGGCGTAGTGCGCCTGGCTGGTCCAGATCTTCTGGCCGTTGAGGATGAAGTCGTCGCCGTCCGCCACCGCGCGCGTCTGGAGCGAGGCGAGGTCCGAGCCCGAGTTCGGCTCGCTGTACCCCTGGCACCACACCACCTCGCCGGACGTGATGCCGGGCAGGTGCTGCGCCTTCTGTTCGTCGTTGCCGTAGAGGATGATCGTCGGGCCGAGGTAGCCGGTGGCGGCGGTGTTGACGATCGGCGCGCGCGCGTAGCCCATCGCCTCGTTGTAGATCACCTGATCCCAGTGCGAGAGTTCCAGCCCGCCGTACTGCTTCGGCCACGCAGGCGCGATCCACTTCTTCGGCGCCAGCTTCTTCAGAAACGCGCGCCCGAACTCGTACGACTCATCGTCAATCGCGTTGTCCGCGCCCTCCCAGTCCGCCGGCAGCGCCGTCTCGAGAAACGCGTTGACCTCGCTCCGGAAGGACTCTTGTTCTGCGGTGAATTTGAAGCGCATTCGTGTTCATCCGTCTTGTAGCGTGGGCTTTTCAGCCCGCGCGGCCGTCGTGTTGCGCGGAACCCGCGGAATGTAAGTCCACGCTTCGTGCTGGCTATGATTTTTTCTCTGCGCGGCCCTTGTTTCACGTCGGAGAGACGGACAGGTCTCAAGACCTGTCCCTACGGTGTTCCCGCCGCCCTCTAATTCCTTCGTGTCCTTCGTGCTCTTAGTGGATCGTCTCCCCTAGTCCCTGGGCAAACCCAACCCGCGCTGGGCGATGATGTTGCGCTGGATCTCCGACGTGCCGCCCTCGATGGTGTACGCGGCGGAGCGCAGGAAGATGCCGAGCCAGCGGCCCTTCATGGGCGCGTCGTCGCCGCGCAACTGTCCGTACAGGCCAAGGATGTGGATCGCCGACTTCGCGATGCGCTGGTTCAGCTCCGTCGAGAAGAGCTTTAGCGACGACGCCTCGTAGTTCGGGATGAGGCCGCGCGACTGCATCGACGCCACGCGGTACGAGAGCATGCGGGCGACTTCCGTCTCGACCATGCGGTCCGCCAGCTCGTAGCGCAGTATCGGGTTCGTACGCAGCGTGCTCGTCGGATCGTTCTGGTGGTCCTTCGCGTACGCGATCAGTTCCTCGACGTGCTGCTTCATGCCCGTCGCGCTGCCGATGCTCGAGCGCTCGAAGTCGAGCGTGGTGACGGCGGAGTACCAGCCGCGGTTCTCCTCGCCGATGACGTTGTCCTTCGGGATGCGCACGTTGTCGAAGAAGACTTCGTTGAACTCGTGGCTGTTGCCCAGGTTGTACAGCGGCCGCACTTCGACGCCTGGCGACTTCATATCGAGGATGAAGTACGTGATGCCGCGGTGCTTCGGCGCGTCGGGATCCGTGCGCGTCAGCAGGATCATGTAGCGCGCCACGTGCGCCAGCGTCGTCCAGATCTTCTGTCCGTTGATCACGTAGTCGTCGCCATCACGCACGGCGCGCGTCTGCAGCGACGCCAGGTCCGATCCGGCGCCGGGCTCGCTGTAGCCCTGGCACCAGATGTCGTCGCCGGCCAGCATGCCCGGCAGGTACTTCTTGCGCTGCTCCTCCGTGCCGTGGACGATCAGCGTCGGCCCCGCCATGCCCAGCCCGATGATCTGGTGCATGGGCCGCGGCGCCTTGTTGAGCGCCATCTCCTCGTTGAAGATGAACTGCTCGACCGTGCTCATGCTCGCGCCGCCGTACTCCTTCGGCCAGGCGGGCGCGATCCAACCCTTCTTGCCGAGCTTGTGGAACCACTCCTGGTTCGCCCCCCAGCCCGCCACGAGCGCTTCCTCGCTGCTCTGCCCCGGCTTCGGCTTCGGTGCCTCCGACTGGATGAACGTCCGCACTTCCTTGCGGAATGCTGCTTCTTCCGGCGTATCGCTAAAATCCATGCTTGGTCTCCTTGTGTTTGGTCGTTCGTCGTTAGTCGTTGGTGGTCTTTGTTACATCATTCATCTGCTACGCCCGCGGGAAGTTTCTTTCTCCAATGTTGCCAGAGCCGGTAGATCTTTCGGCTCAGCACCTCGTACCGGCCACAGAACTCATCGCGGACATCTTCTGAAATGTAATCAAGCTCGTGCGCGAGATCGAAGTGGACCTGCATTTCGACGGCAGATCCGTAGGCGATGCGAAGGTGCTTACAGAACATCCTTGGTGCATCTCTGAGCGCGTAGCCTTCCGCTATGTTCGCTGGTATAGACTTCGCCGCCCGTCGTACTTGACTCGCGAGGCCGTATCGCGCGATGTCGGGCAGAGCACGCGCAATCGCGTACACCGGCTTCACGAGATCGAAGCCGATCTTGTACACGTCCAGGTCTTTGTATCCACGCGGAGCGACACGTTCGGCGACCAAGCCACCCCCAACGACTAATGACCAACGACCAACGACTAATCGCGGGGAAGTCCCAACCCCCGCGTCGCAATAATGTTCCGCTGGATCTCGCTCGTCCCGCCGGCGATTGTCGACGATAGCGACGTCATGTACGAGCTCTCGTAGCGACCGCGCATCGGGGCGCCTTCGCCGTAGAGCTGGCCGTACAGCCCCAGCACCTTGATGCCGGTGCGCGCGATGCGCTGCGTCAGCTCCGACGCGAAGAGCTTCGTCATCGACGCCTCGTGGTTCGGGATCAGCCCCTTCGCCTGCATCGTCACGACGCGGTACGACATCATCTTCGCGACGGTCGCCTCGACGTAGCGGTCCGCCAGTTCCGACTTCACCGACGACAGGTAGCCGGTGCGGCTGCTGCCGGTCTTCTCGTTGTCCTTCGCGTACTGCACCAGCCCGTCGAGCTGCAGCTTGAGTCCGACCGCGCTGCCGATGCTCGAGCGCTCGAAGTCCAGTGTCGTCGTGCCAACGTACCAGCCGCGGTTCACTTCGCCGACGATGTTCTTGGCGGGGACGCGCACGTCCTGGAAGAAGACCTCGTTGAACATGTCCTGGTTCGCCAGGTTCGTCAGCGGCCGCACCTCCACGCCCGGTGACTTCATATCGACCAGGAAGTAGCTGATGCCCTTGTGCTTCGGCGCGTCCGGATCCGTTCGGGCCATCATGAACATCCAGTGCGCGTACGACGCGCCCGACGTCCAGATCTTCTGGCCGTTGATCACGTAGTCGTCGCCATCCTTCACCGCCCGCGTCTGCAGCGATGCGAGGTCCGACCCCGAGCCGGGCTCGCTGAACCCCTGGCACCACTGCACATCGCCGGAGAGGATGCGGCTCAAGTGCTCTTTCTTCTGCTCCTCATTGCCGTGCGTGATGATCGTCGGCCCGACCATCGAAGTCCCCATGCCGCCGACGGGCGGCACGCGGTTCTCGGCAAACTCCTCGTTCATGATGAACTGCTCCATCACGGAGAGGCCGGCGCCGCCGTATTCCTTCGGCCACGCCGCCGCGATCCAGCCCTTCTTCGAGAGCTTCCCGCGCAGTCCCTTCAGCCGCTCGAAGGCGCCGCGGTACATGCCCGTCTCCATCAGCTCGCCGCTCTTCAAGTCAGACTTGATCTCGGCGTTGACGAAGTCGCGCACTTCCTGCCGAAACGCTGCCTCTTCAGGTGAGTCCTGAAAGTTCATACTTCCTCCTGTTGTCCGTCCGGCTAGTTCCGCGTAATCACTGTCTTTACTGTGTGGTGCGCAAGGGCTTCCGGCGCGTCGTTCCACGAGACCGTCGTTGCGGTCACGCGCTCCGGATGAATGCGCCCCGCCGATACGAGCGCCAGTACCTCCGGGATGATCGCCCGGGCGTGAACGCGTCCCGTCTTGAACGTGATTCCGCGCGTGTACATCTCGAGGAGAGGAATCGGCGTCGTTTCGCCGAAGTAGATCGCGATGCTGGTGCAGACGCCATCCGGCTCCGTCGACCGCAGCGCGCACGCGAGGCCGGCAACGTCGCCGCTCGCGTCTACCGTGATCGGGTAGCGGCCCGGGCGGCCCAGACGGAGCGGCGGCGGCGACTCGATCACGTTCGCGCCGAGCGACTTCGCCAGCTCAAGGCGGCGCCGGTCTGTATCGATGTAGTCCACGCGTCCGGCGCCCAGTGCCAGGGCGATGTCGATGGCGTAGAACGGAATTCCGGCCGCGCCACCGCCGACGATCAGCACGTCGCCGCCGGGGCGCTCTGCGAGTGCGGGAGCGACGGTTCGCCAGGCGTCGGGGATGTTGTCGCTCGCGCTGGCAACCGCCTGCGGATCGACGCCGTCCGGCAGTTTCACGAGCATGTGATCGGCGCGCGGGACGTGCAGTAGATCCGCCAGCATACCGGCCTGATTGCGACCCAGGGATCCGAGCCCGTAGCTGGCGCCGGCTTTCACGTTGCGGCAATTTCCGGTGTGTCCGCGGACGCAGCTCTCACACGCGCCGCAGGAGAGCTGGAACGGCACGACGACGCGGTCGCCCTTGCTCACCTGGCCGACGTCTGCGCCGGTCTCGACCACCTCGGCTACACACTCGTGGCCGAAAGGAAACGGTGGGGCGACAGGAACGCGGCCGTGCAGGATCAGTGTGTCGAGGTCACAGGTGGCTACGGCGATCGGGCGGACGATGGCATCGCAAGGATCGCTGATGCTCGGGTCGGGCGCATCGCGCCATTCGAGCTTGTGCGTATCGACAAAGGTCAGCTGCTTCACTCGCCCTCCACTAGGCCCGCGGCATCCCCAGCCCTCGGCTCGCAATGATGTTTCGTTGAATCTCCGATGTCCCGCCGCCGACGGTGCTCGTCGTCGCGTACAAGTACGTGCTGCCGACGCGGCCGCTCGCGGCGGCGTGCGCGCTGCCGGTCATCAGCTGTCCGTACGGGCCCAGCACGCGCATCGCGGTCCCGGCGATGCGGACATCCAGCTCCGACGAGAACAGCTTCGCGATCGACGACTCCTTGTTCGGCACGAGGCCGCGGTTCTGCATCGAGATCACCTGGTACGACAGCATCTCCTCGACGCCCGCCTCGATCATCCGGTCGGCGATCTCGTTCTTGACGGTCTTGCTCTCGGAGATGAAGCCCTGGCCTTTGTTCTCGCGCACGAACGTCGCGAGGTCCTTCACCATCAGCGAGTGCGAGATGCTGGTGGCGATGCCGGAGCGCTCGAAGTCGAGCGTGGTCGTGCCGACGTACCAGCCGCGGTTCTCCTCGCCGATCATGTTCTTCGCGGGCACCCGCACGTTGTCGAAGAAGACTTCGTTGAAGTCGTGATTGCCCGCCATATTGACGAGCGGCCGCACTTCGATGCCGGGCGACTTCATATCGACGATGAAGTAGCTGATGCCCTTGTGCTTCGGCGCGTCCGGGTCGCTGCGCGCCAGCAGGATCATGTACGCGGCGACGTGCGCGCCCGACGTCCAGATCTTCTGCCCGTTGACGACGTAATCATCGCCGTCTTTGATCGCGCGCGTCTGCACCGCCGCCAGGTCGCTGCCCGCGCCGGGTTCGCTGAAGCCCTGGCACCAGACTTCATCGCCCTGCACGATTCCCGGCAAGTACTTCTTCCGCTGCTCTTCCGTGCCGTGGAGGATGATCGTCGGGCCGGCCCAGCCGGTGCCGATGCCGAAGTTGCCGCCGCGCGGCGCGCCCGAGAGCGACATCTCCTGGCTGAAGATGAACTGCTCCATCACGGTCATACCCGCGCCGCCGTACTCCTTCGGCCACGCGGGCGCGATCCAGCCGTGCTCGGCGAGCTTCTTCACCCAGCCGCCGTTCGTCGCGAAGTACTCCTCGCGCGACATGTGGATGTCGTCCCAGCCGCCGCCGCCAAACGCCGCACGAAAGCCGCGGCGCTTGATGCCGGGCGGGCACTCGTTCTCGATGAACGCGCGCACTTCAGCGCGGAACGCGGCTTCAGCAGGCGTGTCGTGAAAGTCCATCAATCAGAGCCTAACGAGAACCAAGAATCGAGAACCTGTCTCTGAACAAACTTGTCGATCTTCTACTACCTTCACCGTAACGTCAACTTTCGTGCCCGCAGCGGGCGGCCACACGGGGCCGCCCCTACGACATCGTGTTTCTGTGCCCGCACCGGGCGGGGCGAGCCCCGCCCCTACATGACGCGTGGCGCGTGCCGCGCGATGTTCCGCGCGCTAGACGGACCCCGCGGGCGCACGCATGGGCGTACCCTCCGCTGTCGCGTACGGCGGCCGTGCCACGTCTCTGCGTCGCACTGTCTCGAGATAGACGCGGCCCCAGAGGTCGGCGCGGGCGTGGTCCATCTCGTCTTTGAAGCCGAGCATGTTCATCAGATCCAGCGTCATGCCGATGCCCAGGAACTGCCAGGCGATCACGCGCGTATCGACATCGTGCTTGACGACGCCGCGCGCTTTGCCTTCTTCGAGCGTGTCCGCGACGAACTCCACGAACGCCTCGAAGTTGTCGTGCAGCGCCGACTGGATATCCGGGTCGTCGGCCTCGGACAGCGCGCGGAACTGCAGCTTCATGTTCGCCGAGTGGGATTCGAGGTGGTCGTAGTAGTAGACGCCAATCGCCCACAGCGTCTCGATCGGGTCCTCGTAGTCGACGGAGATCTCTTCCCAAATCTTGAGCAGCCGCGGGCCGGTGGCGCGGATCGTCGCGACGAACAGCTCCTTCTTGCCGGCGAAGTGGCGATAGAGCGCTGGTTCGGAGATGCCGGCGGCGCGCGCGAGGTCGGCGGTGCCGACCCGTGCGTACGACTGGGACGCGAACACGCCGCGCGCGCTCTCGATGATCTGGCGCTTGCGCTTGTCGGCCGGAAGTCTGCGTGCCCGCTGCTGGACCACGATATCACTCCCGAAACAGCGTAGTGAGTGGCCACTCACTACCGTTCGGGGGAGATCGTAGCGCCTCCGACATCCCGCTGTCAATCCAAGTCAATCTGCATTCTCAAAGAAGGTTCTCGACCGTGAACGCCTTCGTGGCTACCGCTCGCCCGCCTTCCTCCCGCTTCCGCCGTCCTCCCTCTCCGCCCGGCGGAGAGGGTCGGGGTGAGGTCGCCCCGAGCCGCCACGAGCGCTCTTCTGTGTAACCTGATGGAGATGAATCTCTCCTACCTTCCCACCCCGCTCGACGACGCGCCGCGGCTGTCGGCGGAGCTTGGGCTGCGCATCCTCATTAAGCGCGACGACCTCACGGGGCTGGCGATGGGGGGCAACAAGGCGCGCAAGCTCGATTTCCTGATGCGCGACGCCGTCGAGAAGGGGTGCGATACCGTCGTCACGGCTGGGGGCGCGCAGTCGAACTTCGCGCGCATGACCGCGGCAGCTGCGGCGCGCCTCGGCATGGCGTGCCACCTGGTGCTGACCGGCGACGCGCCCGCGCACGAGTCCGGCAACATCCTGCTCGACCGCCTCTTCGGCGCCGAGCTGCACTTCGCCGGCACGAACGACTGGGACGCGCTCTGGGACGAAGTGAAACGCATCGCCGCCGGCATCGGCCCGAAGGCGTACGCGATGCCGATCGGCGGTGCGACGCCCGTCGGCTCGCTCGGCTACGTCGCCGCCGCGGACGAGCTGCTGTCGCAAATGGACACGCCGCCGGACTGGATCGTCCACGCGACGAGCAGCGGCGGTACGCAGGCGGGCCTGCTCGCCGGGTTGCCGCGCGAAGTGCGCGTGCTCGGCATCGATGTCGCGCGCCCGCCGACGCCGCTCGCCGTCAGCGTGCCGAAGCTCGCCGCGAAGACGGCCGCGCTGGCGAATCGCCCGCCGCCCGCGGGCGACGTGATCATCGCCGACCACTGCGGCCCCTACTACGCATCGATCACGGAGGAAGCGCAGCACGCCGTGCGCCTCGCCGCTCGCACCGAAGCGCTCGTGCTCGATCCGGTGTACACGGGGAAGGCGATGGCGGGGCTCATCGCCGCCGTGAAGAGCGGGCAGCTCGGCGGCACAGTCGTCTTCCTGCACACCGGCGGTGCCCCGGCGCTGTTCGCGGACGAGTTCGCTGCGTTCTGAGGGGCGACGGGAACCACGGATTACACGGATTTCACGGATCGGATTCGGGGATAAGAAGAGTGGCACAGCCGTCCCCGGCTGCGAGTCGTCCCGCCGCCGAGCGCCGTGCTCGCCTTTGCATTTCGCGTTCACTCACAGTGATTCAGCCTGAGTTGACAGGCACGCCCACCGTAGCGCTCTCCTCTCCACGTCGTGGAGAGGAGGTGGCCGAAGGCCGGAGGTGAGGTGCACATGTGCCGATCAGATCTCGAAGCTAATGCATCAACACCACGCATGGCGGATCACAGCCCGGGACGGCTGGGCAACTCGTGTTTGCTCGAACCCACCTGTGAAATCTGTGTAATCCCTACGGGCCGTAGGCTGTGGTTCCGACCCCTTAGGCGAGGTCGGCGCCCAGCTCCGGGTACTCGAAGTCGTCAACTTTGACTGCTTCGACGATCTCGACCTGGGGGAAGCGGTCCTGCACGATACGCTCGATGCCGAGCTTCATCGTCACCATGCTCATCGGGCAGCCGTGGCACGACCCGGCGAGCTGCAGCTTCAGCCGCCCCTCCTCCGGGATCCACTCCACCAGGTTCAGCTCGCCGCCGTGCGAGTGCACGTACGGCCGCATCTCGTCCAGGCAAGCATCCAGCTCGACGAGAAACGCCTCCTGGTCGGCAACAGCGGTCGCGGCCTCAGTAGTCATCGCCTACAGCGTAGGCTGCATCGGGTGCGCGATCAAACCCGAGGCTGTGCCGGTGCGGCGACATCGCTGTCGTCCAGAGCGAAGCGAAGGACCTTTCCCGTTCCGGCTGAGTCGCCCGCCGAACTGATACCCCCAGCATCCAACGGTCGACTGAGCAGTGCTTCGGCGCACGACGAACCCAACCGTCCGGAGGTTGTCGTCTGGGTTGAGGCGAAGGCGCTGTCCGGCGTAGATGCTTCGCTTCGCTCTGCATGACAGTGGGCTCGGCCCACGAACCGACGATCTACGACGATCCGCTAGTCACTAACCACTACCCACTAATTCCGCGTCGTCCCCGGCACGCCCACGGCGACATTGATCCGCACGAACACGGCCACATCGGCCGATTTGCCGTTCGGCCCGAGGCCCTGGATGTGCACGACGGCAGCGTCGCTGCCCAGCACCTTCGACGGGTCCACGGAGATCTTCAGCGTCGCCGTCCGGACGCACGGCGCGTTCGGCTTGCACGGCAGATCGCTTCCCACCGCGACACCCGCCTGGTTCGACACCTTGATCCAGCTCTTGTTGCTCGTCACGCGCCACGGGATCAGCCCGGTGCCGATGTTCGAGATCGTCACGTCCGCCGGCGTCGCCGATTGACCCGGACGCACATTCACCAGCACGATCGGGCGGTCGACCGCCAGCACCGGTGCACCCAGCACCAGCCCGCGCATCAGGCCGTTCGGCCGCGCCGTCGGGTCCGCGTGCTGCGGCTTGGGCGTCGGGATGTCCATCTTGCTGTACGGATACTGAAAGTTCTGCAGGTCCAGCGGCGACCGCCAGTACGGGTTGTTCAGGTCGGGCAGCGTCGCCTCCATCGGTTGCCAGAGCGGCAGCGTCAGTGCGTTCGAACCGGGGGACAGCGGCTTCACAGCCGGCGTCGGCCGCGAGCCCGGCTGCGTCGCACCGGCAACCGGCGACGACCCGGCCGTCGGCGAGGCGGCCGGCGTCGCATGTGCGGTCGCGGCGAGTTCGGCGCTCCTCACCATCGGCGGATGCGCCGCGCATCCGTACACCAGCTCCTGATACGGGTAGCGGCTGCGGTCGTGCCCCAGGCCATCGTTCTGCGGCCCGCAACTGTACGGCGCGCGCGGCCACGAGCTGTATACCGGGTCCATCGGGTGATTGCTGCGGTTCGCGCCTGGCCCGGTGAAGCCGTTGTAGCTCCACACCGCGAAGTACCAGTTCTCGACAATGTGCGGGTCGCTGTTCGTATCGATGCCGGCGATCGGGCGCGCATCCGGCGCCGAGTTCCACTTGTCGATCAGGATCGCCGCGCCGCGCCCGATGTTGTACGCGAAGTGCGTCGCCACCAGCGCCTGCTCGTCGGTTGGCTGGTTGTTCTCGCCTATCGGCACCGTCATGCCGCTGGTCACCTGCGCAATGCCGTAGCCGCAGTCAAACGACACCAGCGCCGGCCCGATCGCCCCGAACGGCAGATCGGCCGCTCCTTGCGACGACGAGCTCTCGATCCAGCTGATCGCCTTCAACAGCGTTGGCGGCACGTACACGTCCGGCGAACTGACGCGCGCCTCGCGCGCGCCGACAGCGATCGACGGCTGCGAGAAAAAGCGGTCCTTCGGGAACAGCATGTCGAAGCCGGCCAGCTCCATCGCCTGCATGTACAGCCGCCGGTCCTCCGTCGTCTCATACGTCAGCGGCGGATCGACGAACGCGCACGCCTGCACCACTCGCACCCGCTGCGCCGGCAACAGCCCCACCACCAGCGACGCGAGCATCGCGAGCACCAACCCCAGGCGACCGACGCCCAACGACGGGCGCCCGCTCCAACCTCCACGTTCCGACATCCCAGCCACCCTCACCGCGTCCACCCCACGATCTGCACATCCGCACTCTCCGACACGCGGTCACGCGCACCGTCGCGCACGAGCTCCACGTGGCTCGTGCTGGCTTCCGACGGCGTCTTGCCATCCACGGCCCGCACGGCCAGCGTCTTCCCGTCCGGCGACCAGTCAAGCGGCAGGTCGATCCGGTTGCTGCTCGCGGTGACCGTCGAAGCGCCGCCCGCCGCGTCCACGGTCAGCGCGTTTGCGCCGCCGTCCAGGTTCAGCGAAGCGACCGTCAGCTCGCCGTTCGTGCGCCACGCCGGGTTCAGCTCGCCGCGCCCGATGCCCGTGCTCGGCGGTCCCGACGCCATCGCGTCCTTCGCGACCGCGTCCGAAGCGACCCCTGTCGCGAGGTTCAGCGTCCTTGCCACGACGGCCGGGGCACGGCCGCCCAGCGCGATCGAGTACGCCAGCGTCGCGCCATCCGGCGAAAGCCGCCAGTCGCGCGCGATCTCGTCGCTCAGGTGAGCGATCTTCTTCTCCGCCGTGCCGTCCGGCGCAATGCTGTACAGGTCGGTGCCGGCGTTGTTCAGCGCGGCGAAGTACAGCTTCGATCCATCCGGCGCGAAGGCGATCGGAAAGACCGATGCCGTCCTCCACGTCGTCAGCGTCGCGCGCGAGCCGTCGCGCCCCAGCAGCAGCAGCTCGAACGATCCCGCCGCGTTCTCCGCCGGCGTGTTCTTGCGCACGACGATCGATGAGCTGTCAGGCGACCACACCGGCGCGATCAGCAGATCGACGTCGTCGGCCAGCGGCGTCACATCGCCCTTCACGCTCACGATCGCGGCGCGCGCGGGTGATGCCGGGCCGGGCTTCGCCGCGTCCGACGGCAACGCCGTGTACGCGATCGCCTGGCCATCCGGCGATAGCGTCGCGAAGATGCCGTAGCCGGGCGCGTGGTCGACCGTCGCGATCGTTGTCCGCGAGCCGCCCGCGTTGCTCGGGTCGATGGCGACGATCGTGTCGGTCCGGTCGCCGAACTCGCTCACGAGCAGGCGCTGCCCCTGGCCCTGGATGCGCTGGAACGCGGATGGTGCGTCTTGCGGACGGAGGCTGTCGACGGCGAACCAGCCACCGACCGCCGTCGCGGCGATAGCGCCGCTGAGGATCGCCGGCTTGGCGAGCACGGTGAGCGCGCGGACGATGATCATAGGCGGTCCGTTCTCCCTCCCTGGAGGCTCGCTCGCCGAAGCGAGCACGATGAGCCGCGCCTACTATTCGTTCGCGCCGGTACCCCGCCAGGACCGGCAGCTATGATACGGGCTACGCGACGTCGGGTGTGTGCCCGTCGTCACCCCATGCCCGGCGTACGTGTCGGACCACGTACCAGACCAGCACGATGACGATGATCGCCGCGATCGGATAATCGATCGGCTTCATCGCCGCGCGCAGGTCCTCCCAGTTCTTGCCCAGTTTATACCCACCGTAGGCAAGGCCGGTAGACCAGATGAACGCGCCCGCGAACGTATAGAGCGTGAACTCCCAGATCGGCACGCGCGAAATGCCCGCCGGCACGCTGATAAATGTCCGCACCACCGGCAGCAGGCGCCCCCCAAAGACCGCCCACTTGCCCCATCGATCGAAAAATCGATCGGCGAGATCGAGATCGTGGCGCGAAACGAGGATGTACTTGCCGTACTTCTCGGCGAACGGCCGCCCGCCGTACGCTCCGGCGTAGTACGCGATCCACGACCCGACGGTGTTGCCGACCGCGCCGAAGAAGCCCGCGAGCAGCACCCACTCCAGGCCGCGCCCCTTCGCCTCGATCAGCTTCCAGCCCGCCAGCGGCATGATCAGCTCGCTGGGCAGCGGGATCGCGGCGGATTCGATCGCCATCATCACGATGACGCCCGGCCAGCCGATGGCGTTGTATACGCCCGTGATGAAGTCGAGGAGAGAGTTCTCGATGCCGGTTAACAGAACACCACCACCCGGTCGCCGCGGCGACACCAACCACACTGCGCCGCCGCCGGCGATACCCGGAACCGCGGAGGCGGCATCCGACGGCCTCGCGAGTCTAGCCAGCGCGTCCAAAAGGTGTCAATAGGTGAACCTGCCAACGCCGCATCCGCCGCCATCACAAACGTTTCGAAAACAGATGTGGGACAGGCGCCCTCGCCTGTTGATCGCCGTCCCGCATGGCACGTGCGCCGTTCCCTTCGTGATCCCTGTCCCGCCCTAGCACCGTGTGCGCCAAATCGCGTCCCGTAGCGCGGGCTTTCCAGCCCGCGGTGCTCGCGCATGGCGTGCGAGCGCTCATCGCACGACTCACAGCCGGGGACGGCTGTGCCACTCTCGCCTTCGACGCCCTCCGAGAAGGCCGAACTGATGTAGGACAGGCGCCCCCGCCTGTTGACCACTGTCCCGCATAGCACGTATGCCGTTCGCATCGTGATCGCTGTCCCGCCGTGGCACCGTGTGCGCCAAATCGCGTCCCGTAGCGCGGGCTTTCCAGCCCGCGCGGTGCTCGAGGATGCACTACGTGTGTACATCGCACGACTCACAGCCGGGGACGGCTGTGCCACTCTCACTCTTCCGGCTCCGCACGAGCCGTATCGCGAGATGTGGGACAGGCGCCCTCGCCTGTTGATCATCCGTCGGTGCTGGCAGGGGCGCTCGCTCCGGCGCAACACTTCCTCAACACCGTTTCCGCCCCGCAATCTCTGTGTCGGTCCACATGCATGCTAGACTTGGGTCAGATACGAAATAGAAGGTACCTCACAGTTGATCCTGATCCACAGCGACCTCATCGGCAAAGACAACACCCTCTTCCTGATCCTCGTCCTCTCGTCGCTGCTGGGCCTATTCCTTGGGCTGGCATTCCACGAGGCGTGCCACGCGTATACGGCGACATTGCTGGGCGACGAACTGCCGCGCAAGCAGGGGCGCGTGACGCTCAACCCGCTCGCACATCTGCACCCGGTGGGCACGCTGATGTTGCTGTTCGTCGGATTCGGGTTCGCTAAGCCGGTCCAGCACAACCCCTACGGACTGAAGATTGCGCCGAAAACGGCTACGCTGCTCGTCGCCGCGGCAGGGCCGCTCTCGAATTTCGCTTCGGCGTTCTTGCTGGCGCTGCCAATCAAGCTAGGGTGGGTGCCGTACATCAACCCGTTCGGATCCGTATTCGGTGTTCACGGCGCGAACGAGTACATCGGGCTATTCCTGACGGGAGGCGCCTTCATCAACGTCATCCTCGGCGTCTTCAACTTGATCCCGGTCCCGCCGCTCGACGGGTTCAACGTTGCGCTGGGCGTGTTGCCTGACGGGATGAGCCGCGAATTTGCGAGGCTGAATCAGTACGGGTTCGGCATTCTTGCGTTGCTGATATTTGGCGTGCCGTTTCTCAGTCAACAGATCACAGGGACGTCGTACTACCCATTGCAGGACATCATGGTTCCGGTCGCGCGACCGATCCTGCGGTTGTTCACAGGGGTCTAGCTGATGTCCGGCGCGGCCCACCGCATCCGCCAGTTCGCCGGCGCGCTCCACCCCCACGTCGCGCCAGCCGACCGCGCCGACGCCTACCGCTACCTCAACCAGGAGCAGCGCGGCGTCTTCGAATCGATGATGCTGCGCGACCAGCAGCACGGCATCGACGTCTACCGCCGCGTCCGCGCCGCGTCCGCTACCGAAGACCCGCCGCTCTTCACGGCCGCGCTCCTCCACGACTGCGGCAAGGGCAGCGTGGCGGTCTGGCAGCGCGTCGCGCACGTCCTGCTGGGCGCATCGCTCCCTTCGCTGCGCGCCCGCATCGCGGCCGAGCACGGCGCCGCGTGGCGGCAGGCCCTCTGGCGCCTGCTCCACCACCCCGGACTGGGCGCAACCATGGTCGCGCACACAAACGCCGACCCCGATACCATACGTATGATCAGAGAGCAGGACGCAGCGTCACCCGACCAGCGCCTCGCCCTGCTCCAGGCCGCCGACGACGCGTAGGCACCAACGCGCCATTGCAGGCAACGAAGTTCGAACCGCTCTCCTCTCCGCCGGGCGGAGAGGAGGTGGGCGAAGGCCGGAGGTGAGGTTCAGTGCTGGCGGCGAACGTCGAGCGTCGGCCCTGCCAACCGGAACACGCCGCAGGCGAGGGTGAGGTGCCGGGCCAGCACCGATGCGCCGGCGCAGGCGACGCAGGTCGAAACGCTCTCCTCTCCGCCGGGCGGAGAGGAGGTGGCCGAAGGCCGGAGGTGAGGTTCAGTGCGGGCGCCAAACGTCGAGCGCCGGCCCTGCCAACCGGAACACGCCGCAGGCGAGGGTGAGGTGCCGTGCTGACACCGAACCGCGGGCGCAGGCGACGCAGGTCGAAACGCCCTCCTCTCCGCCCGGCGGAGAGGAGGTGGCCGACGGCCGGAGGTGAGGGGCCGCTCGCCTGGCACTGAACCGCCGGCCCGTAGCAGCCGGAGGTGAAATCGCCGTCAACCCCAACTTCGTGGCCTTCGTGCTCTTAGTGGATCGTTACCCGAGGTAACAACATGGAACGCATAGCCATCATCGGCCTCGGCCTCATCGGCGGCTCGATCGGACTCGCCCTCAAGCGATCATCGATCAAGGAGCTGCAGGTCGTCGGCACGGCGCGCACTCGCGACACGCTGCAGCGCGCGAAGAAGCTCGGCGCCATCGATGAGGAAGCGCGCACGGCCGAAGAAGCCGTCCGCGACGCGCGGCTTGTCATCATCGCCGCGCCGATCCTCGCGACGCGCCCGCTGTTCGAAGAGATCGCGCCGGCGCTGATGCCCGGCGCCGTCGTCACCGACGTCGGCAGCACGAAGGCCAACGTCATGCGCTGGGCGAAAGATCTGCTGCCCGCGACGGCGCACTTCGTCGGCGGCCACCCGATGGCCGGCAAGGAGACGCCCGGCATCGATGCCGCCGACGCCGACCTGTTCCGCGAGAAGACGTGGGTCGTCGTGCCATCCGTCACCGCCGATGACGGCGCCATACGCACCGTCGTCGGCCTCGCGCAGCTCTGCGGCGCGAACGTCACGTTCATGGACGCCGAGGAGCACGACTCGTACGTCGCGGCGATCAGCCACCTGCCGCTGGCGCTGTCATCCGCGCTCTTCTCGGTCGTCTTCGGCAGCACCGCCTGGCCCGAACTCGCCGGCCTCGCCTCCAGCGGCTTTCGCGACGCGACGCGGCTCGCGTCCGGCTCGCCGGAGATGGCGCACGACATCATGATCTCCAACCGGGACAACGTGCTGCACTGGATCGACCGCTTCCAGGAGGAGCTGGCGCGCTTCCGCGCAGCCATCGCCGCCGGCGAGACGGCGCCCGTGCTCGAAGCGTTCGCCCGGCCGCAGCTCGAGCGCGATAACTACATGGTGAACGGCCCCCCGCGCCGCGACGTTGGCGAACCGATCGAGAAGATCAGCCTGGGCGACCTGCTCCTCGGATCGAAGATCAGCGGCATGATGAAGAAGCAGCAGGAGATCCTCAAGGCGGCCGAGGAGCGCGCGGAGAAGAAGCGCTGATGGTCGATCGAATTGTCACGCCCGCGCGGCGGCTGCGCGGCACGATCGCCGTGCCGGGCGACAAGTCGATCTCGCACCGGGCCGCGATGCTGAACGCGCTCGCCGATGGCGAGGCGACGGTGCACAACTTCCTCGCCGGCGAAGACTGCCTCTCGACGCTCCGCGTCTTGCGCGACCTCGGCGTCGAGTCGAAGCTCGACGAGAGCGGCGCCGCGCCCGTGCTCTGGATCCGCGGCGCCGGCCTGCGCGGCCTCGCCGAGCCGTCGGCCGTGCTCGACTGCGGCAACTCCGGCACGACGATGCGCCTGATCAGCGGCATCCTCGCCGGCCAGCCGTTTCACGCCGTGCTCAGCGGCGACGCGTCTTTGCGCACGCGCCCGATGGCGCGCGTCGCGGCGCCGCTGCGCGAGATGGGCGCGCGTATCGATGGCCGCGACGGCGGCCGCTTCGCGCCGCTGGCGGTCCGCGGCGGCGGGCTGCACGGCATCCGCTACCGCATGCCCGTTGCGTCGGCGCAGGTGAAGTCGAGCATTTTGCTGGCCGGCCTCTTCGCCGAGGGCGAGACGATCGTCGAAGAGCCGGAGGCGACGCGCGACCACACCGAGCGCATGCTCGCGGCGATGGGTGCGCGCATCGGCCGCGAAGGCCCCGCCGTGCGCCTCACACCCGGCGATGCGCTGGCGCCGCTCTCGATGCGCGTGCCGAACGACATCTCCGCCGCCGCGTTCTGGATGGTCGCCGCGTCCGTGCACCCCGACGCCGAGATCCACCTCACGGGCGTCGGCATGAACCCGACGCGTACCGGCATCATCGACGTGCTGCGCGCGATGGGCGCCGATCTCGACATCAACGAAGAGCGCCAGGTTGCGGGCGAGCCGGTCGCCGATATCGTTGTGCGATCCGCACGCCTGCGCGGCGCCCGGATCGATGGCGAGCTGATCCCGCGCCTGATCGACGAGGTGCCCGCGCTCGCCGTCGCGGCGGCGTTCGCGGACGGCGAGACGCGGATCGCGGGCGCGGCCGAGCTGCGCGTGAAGGAGTCCGACCGCATCGCCACGACGGTGTCGCAGCTCGCCGCGCTCGGCGTCTCGATCGCCGAGCGCGAAGACGGCATGACGATCGACGGCGGCGGCGAGCTGCATGGCGGCGACGTACGCTCGTTCGGCGACCATCGCCTCGCCATGGCGCTGGCGGCGGCTGCGCTCGCCGGCTCCGCCGACGTGCGCATCGCTGATGCGGACGCCGTCGCCATCTCCTACCCGGCGTTCTGGCAGCACCTCGGAGAGCTCTCGCAGTGAAAAGATGTAGGACAGCCGCCCCCGGCTGTCGGACAGAGAGCGGCACAGCCGAGGGCGGCTGTGATCCGGCTTCGGTGGCGCGCAGTGCAGAGAGTGGCACAGCCGTCCCCGGTCGCGAGTCGCCGCTGGAGACCTGTGATCCCCCTCACTCCACTCCTTCCCCAACCAACCTTCGTGCTCTTCGTGGATCGTACCCCCGCCCTCCATCCTCGCAGAGTCCGCGATGACAAACAGCACACCGCCAACGCCGCTGCTCGTCGTCCTCTCCGGCCCGTCCGGCGCCGGCAAAGACGCCGTGCTCGACGAGCTGACACGGCGCGGCCACGCCTTCCATCGCGTCATCACCTGCACGACGCGCCCCCCGCGCGAAAGCGAGCGCGACGGCGTCGACTACTTCTTCGTCTCCGACGCGCAGTTCGACGAGCTGATCGCGACCAACGGCCTGCTCGAGCACGCCGTCGTCTACGGCCACCGATCCGGCGTGCCGCGCCGGCAGGTCGTCGAGCAGTTGCGCGCGGGCCTCGACGTCTACGTGCGCACCGACGTGCAGGGCGCGGCGACGATCAAGCGCCTCGCCCCCGGCGCCGTTACCGTCTTCATCGCGCCGTCGTCGCTCGACGAACTGGAGCAGCGCATCCGCGCCCGCGGCTCTGACGACGAAGAGCTCATCCAGCGACGCCTTCGCACCGCGCACGACGAGATGGCGCGGCGCGGCGAGTTCGAATACGTCATCGTGAACGAGCCGGGGCGCCTCGAAGCGACCGTCGACCGCCTGCTCGAAGTGCTCGACGTCGAACGAATGAAGCCACGGCCGCCGCTCGCAGGGCTGGCGACCTGATGGTGAAGGTAAGCAACAGTTACAGCGTCTGGAACGTCAGCGCGCTCTACCTCGATATGGAGGGCGCGCGCCGCGCCATCGACGCACTTCAAAACGACGGCGTCGAGGCCGCCAACATCACGCTCTCCGGCGAAGGCGCCGACGCGGCGAAACGCATCGCCAACTCCAGCCGCAACACCAACGCCAGCGACGCGCCGATCCTCGGACGCGTGATCTGGCGCTGCGTCTTCTGGAGCATTGTCGGCGCCGTGCTTGGCGTGGGCGTCGGATTCGCGTTCGGGCTGAGCGGGCTCACGTTCCCCGGCACGTCGAACAGCATGGCCCTGCAGGTCGCGAGCTGGGCGATGTTCCTGCACGTCGGCGGCGCGCTCTGGGGCGCCTACGCCGGCATCAGCAGCGGCAGCGCGTGGGAGCTGACGTTCCAGCCTGTGGGCAGCGATCGGGGTCGCGTCTTCGTCAACGTCGCCGCAACGAATGAGCGCGAGAGCAGTCGCGCCGAACGCGTGCTGCGCTCGAAGGCGGCGATCGCGATCACCCGCGCCGGCCGGCTTGAGCACGCAGCGGGCGATGCTGCGAGTTGATTTTCGGTGTAGGGGCGGGGCTCGCCCCGCCCGCGTGCGTGAACGAGCGCCCGTCGTGATCCGGGCACGGGCGCCCCGAGGGACGCCCCTACATGGCACGGTGACTCACAGCCGGGGACGGCTGTGCCACTCGCAGTTGTGCAGTTCCGGACGGTGCGCCAGATGGAGCGCAGGCGCTCTCGCCTGCACCGAACTACGAACCACGTACTACAAACTACAAACTGTGAACTGTGAACTGTGAACTGTGAACTGTGAACTGTGAACTACGAAGCGAACCGCTTCGTCACCATCAGCGGGCTCCACTCGGCCGTCAGCCCCTGGCCGTGACAGCTGACGCTCTTCCCGTCGACGATGTCCTTCTCCGTCATCAGCCCCAGCGCGGCGATGAACGACTCCATCCTCGGCACGTTCACCTCGTGGTTCACGAGCTGGCCCTCGACGTAGAACAGCAGCTCGTCGGCGCCCTGGTTGTACGTGATCTTGTAGCGGTGCGCCTGCCGCTCGCCCTTGGGCAGCGGCTGCTCCTTGAAGAGCGCAAAGTACTTCGTCGAGTCGTCGTCCGGCGCCTGCGCGCCCGGGAACGGCAGCCGCGCGTACACCGTCGCGAAGCATTCGTTCGATACGAAGAAATCGATCGCCAGGCCCGTCGAAAAATCGAGCAGGTTGACCGAGACGAAGCCGTCGTAGAAGTCGTCCGGAACGCCGTTGACCTTGACGGCGCGGATCTCCAGCCCGACCGAGATCTCGCCGCCCGGCGGCACGGTGAACGTCTCCGTCGAGTAGTACATGTGCTTGGCGTTGTCGAAGAACTGGATCATCGCGTTGCTGCGGGTCAGCGGCGCCGCCGTGACGCGCAACCGCCCGTTCTGCACCACGGCCACCGCGTTCGGCTCGCGAAACTCCCACCCCGGGAACCCGCCGATCACCCACTTCGCGTCGGGCTTCAGCAGGTCGGCGAACCCGCCGTACTCGATCGTCTCCACATCGCGCTCAGCCTCAGTCGTCATCGTGCACTACTCTCCACCCGCGGAACCAGCATCAACGTCAGACTAGATCGCGCCACCCGTCCGGGCGAGCACACACCATGCGCCCGGTGAATAGCGCCGCGCGTCGAGTCCGGTACTCCCTCGACCGTACGCATGCCTGGCCGTCCGGTAGTGTCTTCGTACGCTGACTCAGGATCGGGTGCGCCAGCGCTGCAGCGCGACACCGGACCAGATCAGTTCGACGACGCCGAACGGCCAGGCGCCCTGCATGAATCCGTACCCGGACGACGCCAGACAGGCCACCGCGAACGCCAGCACGAAGACGCGTGCCCGCGCCTCCAGCGCGTAGAACAGCAACATCGAGCCGACGGCGACGACGCCGTAGAGCGTGAGCGCGTCGGTCACGCCGGCTCGAAGATCTGGGCGATCGCGTCGAGCTGGGCGGGTGATGCCGTGATGGTCAGCGTGACGGGATCGCGCCGCACATCCCAGCCGATGCCGGCGCAGCAGACGCGCTCGGCCGCCGCAAGCGCTTCGACATCGGCGAATGCCTCGGGCGCGAATGAGATCGTCAGCGCAGCGGCGGAGCGTTGGACGCCGCGGATGTGCGGCGCGAGCGCGGACGGCCCGGGCGCTCCACTCGGGCGCGCCTCGATGTCGCACGCGAGCAGCTCAATGATCTCGCCCACGGGCGGTAGCTTCTCCATATCACGCCGTCCCTTCACCGATCGTGCGCGTCACCCGAGCATCATAACAACCACCGCCCGGGCCACGACATGCCGCCGGCGCGGATCCATCCGCTAACCCGATCGCCCGATCTGTTGCTGGCAATAGGCGTAGAGCGCATCGTAGACGGGCAGCTCCGCGGCGAGTTGCTCGTGGTCGTCGGCGTAGGCGGCCTGAAAGCCGGCCGCGATCGCCTCGAGGCCGCGGGATTCGGGCGTGAGGTCCTTGTCGTCCGTATCGGCGCCGCGGACGATCAGCGCCATCCGTCCCAGCGCCGGATCGGCCAGGTGGTACGTCCGGATGATGGCATCGAAGCTGCATTCGGCGCCGCTGTGGCCCAGCTCGACGTCCGGCACGTCGTACGGAACGGCGCTCTCACGCTCGGCGACGGCCATCACCTGGTCGCTCGCGACGTAGAGGAACTCGGCCTCCGGGTCGACGAATTTGCGAATCAACCAGGGGCAGGCGACGCGGTCTACCCTTGGATTCGCGCGGGTCACCCACTTCATGTGGTACCTCCATGGTCCAGGTCGAAGCAGCATCTACCAATCTGCGGGGTTGTCAGGGGTTAGCGCGCTTGACGCCCGCCTGTTACCGAACCGCCGCCACGTAAGATGTAGCACATGGATGAGAGCGGCGAACCACAGAACGCCGGCTTGAGGATGGGTGAGGCGGCGGCGCCTGAACCGCGTCCATTTGAGCGCGAGGAGGACCTCGCGGCGGCTTTGGCATCCCTGGAACCGAGGGCTTGGCGGCAGTTGTTCCAAGAGCATCACCAGCGCGTGTACAACTATGCGTACGTCCGTACCGGCAACGCCGCGGACGCCGACGACATCGCCGCGAACGTGTTCATCGAGGCGGTGCGGGGCATCGACCGTTTCCAGTACAGGGGCGCGCCCGTCGCGGCGTGGCTCTTCCGCATCGCCCACAACGAGACGGTCGACCATCTCAAGCGGCGCAAGCGCACCGAGACGACGTCGCTGGAGCATCCGGAGGCGGCGGAGGGGCTGCTGGCGCGCGACGGCTTCGGCACGTCGGATGACATGCGCGACGTGAGCGACGCGCTGGGCAAGCTGAAGCAGGAGCACCGCGATGTGCTGATGCTCCGGTTGGTGGAGGGACGCAGCGTCAACGAGACCGCGACGTTGCTGGGCAAGACGCAGGGTGCGGTTAAGGTGATGCAGATGCGGGCGCTGAAGGCGCTGCGCGCGAGGTTGGACAAGTGACGGAGGAGCGGGCGACGGACGGTTTTCTGGAAGAAGTGGTGGATCGTTGCGTGGAGCGGCTCGCGAAGGGTGAGTCACTGGACGCCGTCCTGGCGTCGTATCCGGGCCACGCTGCGGAACTCCGCGCGATCCTGGCGCCCGCGCGCGTGCTGATGACGGCGCCGGTGCCGGCGCCGGGGCGGGCGGCGCAGAGCATGGCGCTGAACAGCATGCTGTCCGCCGTGCAGGCGGCACAGGCCCGGCCGGGCGCGCGAAACTTCGTGCTGCTCTGGCTCGGCTCGCTGAAGGCGCGGCCGCTCGCGTACCAGATGCTCGCCATTACCGGTGCGGCGCTGGTGTTCGGGGGCGTCACGCTCGGCGCCGCCGCGGCAACGGGATCGACGCCGACGCCCGTGCGGCGCATCCTGGGCATCTCCGCCGACTCCCAGCACAAGGTCGTCCTGAAGGGGACGATCGCGGCGCTGAGCAACGATGCGCTGACGCTTCGCGTCGACGGCGCGGCGGCGATGGATCTGCGGACGATCGCGCTCGCGCCCTCGACAACATTCACGCGCGGCGCCCGTCGTATCGCGAGCGGCGACCTGCGCATTGGTGACGTTGTGGAGGTTGATGCCGCGCAGAGCGGAGACCGGATCGAGGCGAGGGTCGTGCGCGCGCGAGACGATGACGCGCCTGCCGCGGGCGCGACGAACGCCGCGGGTGATGACGGTGCCGGCGCCGAGCGATCGCCGGCGGCTACGTCTGGCACTCAGGTCGGCGGCGCACGGGACGGCACCGGCACGCCGGGAAGCAAGCCGGGCGACGAGCGCACGCCGGCGCCGGGCGCGACCACCAGGCCCGCAGAGACGCCGGTGCCGGGCGGCGATGACGGCCGGCCGCACGATGGCGCGCCGACACCGGGCTCGACAGCCAAGCCGGCTGACCCGAAGGGCGACCGAACCCCGGAGGCAACGTCGGCTGCGAACGCAACCGAGCAGCCACAGGCGACGCGCTCGGCCGAGGCGACGCCGAAGCCGGAGCAGACCAAGACGCCCGAACCGACCGAAACGCGCCGGTCCGGCAGCGAGTCGTCCCGGACAACGACGGCCACCCCGGATTCTTAACAGGCTGTTGAACAACGGCAGTTTCTGTCCGTGGCGCGGGCTTTCCAGCCCGCGTCGCAGATTCAGTGCTATCGCTTCTCCTCAGCCACGACGTCCTCCGACTCGCTCCCTTCTCGCCCCTTGTGGGAGAGGAGGTGACCGATCGTAGAGTCGCGTGGAGACGGGCCGGAGGAGAGGACCCCACGCCGCCAACAACCGCCCGCGCCACGGCGCCAATCCCGTAACGCCACACCCCACCTTCGTGCCCTTAGTGGATCGTTCCCCTCCTCCATACAATTCTCTCCCCACCCAACATAACCCCCATCCGCCGCACCGACCCCTCTGCTACGATGCCCTTGAGCCCAAACATATGTTCACCCACCTTCACCTCCACACCGAGTTCTCCCTCCTCGACGGGCTCAGCCGCATCCCCGACGTGATGGATCGCGTCGCCGCGATCGGCCAGCAGTCCGTCGCCATGACCGACCACGGTGTCCTCTACGGCGCCATCGATTTCTATAAGGAAGCGCGCGCGCGCGGCATCAAGCCGATCATCGGCATCGAGGCCTACGTCGCCCCCGACTCTCGCCATAAGAAGGCCGATTCGCGCTCCAACAACTATCACCACCTGACGCTGCTCGCGAAGGACAAGGCGGGCTACCGCAACCTCATCCAGCTCAGCACGAAGTCGCACCTCGAGGGCTTCTACTACAAGCCGCGCATGGATAAGGAGCTGCTCGCCGAGTACGGCAAGGGCATCATCGCCCTCAGCGGCTGTCCCTCCGGCGAGATGCACAAGCTGCTCAGTCAGGATCGCGAAGACGAGGCGCAACAGCTCGCCGGTTTCTTCTCCGACGTCTTCGATGACTTCTACCTCGAAGTCATGAAGCACGACGAACCCGACATCAACGCCGAGTGCGCGAAGGTCTTCACCGGCCTCACCAAGCTCTCGAAGAAGATGCAGATCCCGCTCGTCGCCACCAACGACTCGCACTACACCGCGCCCGAGGATCACAGCATCCACGACGTGCTGCTCTGCATCGGCACGAACACCACCGTCAACGATCCAAAACGCCAGTTGAAGATGCACGACCACGGCTACTACGTGAAGTCTGAGGAGGAGATGCTCGCGCTCTTCCCCGAACATCCCGAAGCCGTCACCAACACCCAGCTCGTCGCCGAGCAGTGCAATCTGGAGTTCGACTTCGGCCGCATGCATCTGCCCGAGCCAGAGATCCCGACAGGCTTCACGCCGCACGCATACCTCACGCACCTCGCGCGCGAAGGCCTCAACCGCCGCTACCCCTTCGCCGACGACGAAACGCGCGCGCGCCTGCAGTACGAGCTCGATGTCGTCGAGAAGACCGGCTTCACGAACTACTTTCACGTTGTCCACGACATCGCGGAGTTCTGCAAGCGCGAGAAGATCATGCTCGGCGTCCGTGGCTCCGCCGCCGCCAGCGTCATCCTCTACGTGCTCGACATCACCTTCATCGACCCGCTCGCCACGCGCCTCGTCTTCGAGCGCTTCCTCCACGTCGACCGCAAGGAGCCGCCGGACGTCGACTTCGATATCCCCGACGACCGCCGCGACGAGGTGATCCGCTACGTCGCCGAGAAGTACGGCTACGATCGCGTCGCGCAGATCATCACCTTCGGCACCATGGGCGCGAAGGCCGCCATCCGCGACACCGGCCGCGCCCTCGGCCTACCCTACGGCGATGTCGATCGCGTCGCCCGGCTCGTACCCAACGCGCTGCACATGACGCTCGCGAAGGCGCTCGAAGAGTCGCCCGAGCTCGCCGGCGTTTACGAGGTCGATGCCACGGTGCGCAGCCTCGTCGATACCGCGCAGCGCCTCGAAGGCATTGCTCGGCACGCCAGCACGCACGCCGCCGGCGTCGTCATCTCGCGCGATCCGCTGGCCGAGTTCGTTCCGCTGCAGCGCCCGACGCGCGGCGACGAATCGTCGATCCCGACGACGCAGTTCGCCATGGCGCAGGTCGCCGAGATCGGTCTGCTCAAGATGGACTTCCTCGGCCTCGCCAACCTGACGATCCTGCGCCGCGCCGTCGAGAACATCGAGCGCACGCACGGCGTCACGGTCGACCTGACCGCGCTGCCCGATGGCGACCCAAAGACGTTCGACATGCTGAGCAGCGGCGATACGTTCGGCGTCTTCCAGCTCGAGTCGCCGGGCATGCGCCGCGCCATCCAGGAGCTGCGGCCGTCCAGCGTGTCCGAGTTGATCGCGCTTGTCGCCCTCTACCGCCCGGGCCCCATGCAGCACATCGGCTCGTACTGCCGCGCCAAGCACGACCGGTCGCTGGTCAAGTACCCGCACCCCGACCTCGCCGAGATCCTCGACGAGACCTACGGCGTCATCGTCTTCCAGGACCAGGTGCTGCTCGTCATGCAGAAGTTCGCGGGCTACGAGCTGAAAGACGCAGACGCCGTCCGCAAAGCCATGTCGAAGAAGATCGCCGCGCTCATGCAGGCGGAAGGCGAGAAGTTCATCGCCGCCGCTGTCGCCAACGGCTACAGCGATGAAGAAGCGCGCGCCATCTTCGACCTCATCGAACCATTCGCCGGCTACGCCTTCAACAAAGCGCACTCCGCCTGCTACGGCACGATCGCGTACCAGACGGCCTACCTGAAAGCGAACTACCCGCACGAATACATGACCGCCGTGCTCTCCAGCGCCGGCGCCCACGAGCGCATCGCCGAAGCCGTCGCCGAATGCGTCCGCCTCGGCATCGCCGTCCGCCCCCCCGACGTCAACCGCAGCAGCATCACCTTCGAGCTGCAACACATCGCTGCCGCACCGCCGTCCGCCGCCGACGCGTCCCGCGCGGATGATACGTCGCGCGTGGGTGATACGTCGCGCGCGGGTGATACGTCGCGCGCGGGTGATGAGTCGCGCGCGGATGACACGTGGCGCGGGCTTTCAGCCCGCGACGAATCAGCACAGAGCGCCGCATCCATCTCCCGTACGGACAGGTCTTCAGACCTGTCCCCCGCTTCAACCACGCACCCCGCTTTCGCTGCCGCCGCCGCATCCTCCCCAACAACATCTGCGAAATCTGCGAAATCTGTGGTTTCCCCGTCGTCCCCCTCCGTGAAATCCGCGAAGTCCGTGGTTCCCCCCGGCGTCCCAACGATCGTCTTCGGCCTCGCCACCGTGAAGAACGTCGGCCACGGCGCGGCTGAAAGCATCACCCAGGCGCGCGCCGCGGGCGGCGCCTTCACCAGCATCGAAGACTTCACCAAGCGCGTCGATATGAAGGCGCTCAACAAGCGCGCCCTCGAATCGCTGATCAAGTGCGGCGCCCTCGACGTGCTCGGCGCGCGCGGCACGCTGCTCGCCAACCTCGACCGCATCGTCTCGCTCGCCCAGCGCGAGCTGAAGCTCAAAGAGACCGGCCAGTCGACGATGTTCGATATGTTCGGCGATAGCGTCGCCACGCCGCTCCCATCGCTCGAGCTTGTGGAGTCGCACGTGTCGAAGGCCGAGATGCTGTCGTGGGAGCGCGAGCTGCTCGGCGTCTACGTCTCCGAGCACCCGTTCACCAGCGCCGCCGTCACCGTCGCGAAACACACCTCCGCGCTCGTCAGCGAGATCACACCCGAGCTGGACGGACGCGAAGTCGTCATCGCCGGCATGGTCAACTCCATTCGCACGCTCACGACGAAAGCAGGCAAGGCCTTCGTCGCCGTGACGATCGAAGATCTCTCCGGCAGCGCCGAAGTCACCGTCTGGTCCGACGTCTACGACCCGACGCGCGATCTCTGGCAGCCAGGCAACATCCTCCTCATGCTCGTCCGCGTCCGCGAACGCAACGATCGCCTGCAGGCCAGCGTGCAGCAGGCGTCGCTGGTCCAGGCCGCCGACGGCACCATCTCGCACGAGCACTTCCGGATTCCGCCGTGGCTCACCGACGCCGTCCGCTCCACGGCCGGCGTCTCCATCACCAACGTCCAGCGCGACGCCGAAACGCCCCGCAACGGCACACCCGCCCGCGTAGGGGCGGGGCTCGCCCCGCCCGGTGCCCGTACCGCCACCGACGCGCCCAACAACAACACCGATGCCCGCGTAGGGGCACGCGGCGGCGTGCCCGCACCCCACACCACCACCGAATCTCCGAACGACACAGCGGCCGCCCGCGCAGGCGCGGGGCTCACCCCGCCCGGTGCCCGTACCGCCACCGAGCCGCCGAGCACCAACACTGATGCCCCCGTAGGGGCACGCGGTGGCGAGCCCGCACCCCGCACCACCACCGAACCTCCAAACGACACCGCGGCCGCCCGCGTAGGGGCGAGCCCCGCCCCGCCCGGTGCCCTCGCGCCCGCCAACGGCGCATCCACAACCGCCCCGCGCCCGACGCCATCGGCGGCGAACAACGGCGCGGAGAACGGAACCGCCGCTGCCGCATCACCGCCGCGCACGACCCTCCGCTTCTTCCTCCACGAATCCGCCGACGCCGAAGAGGACCGCTCGCGCCTCGATGCGCTCGTCGCGCTCATCGCCAGCTACCCCGGCAACGACCACATCCGCCTCTTCATCCACGCTCGCGACGGCGACCGCATCGAGCTCCATCTGCCCGACGCGCTCGCCTGCGAAGAACTCCGCGGCGCCGGCATCGAAACGCTCGGCCCGCACGGCGGCGCCGACCCCCTCCCCGACGCCCGCAAGACTCGCGGCGTCGAACCACTCGAGGTCTGACGCACGCGTCGCTCGCCATGTTCCATCGTCCATCCTCCATCGTCCCCGGGGTTAGGTCACAACAAGAGGAGCGCCCGCTACCGGGCGCTCCTCTGCTTCACAGATCAAGACTTATCGCCGCTACTCGCGGTCGCGCACCGCCCGTCGATGCATCGAGAAGCCGACGCCCAGCATCACCAGCGCGACGATGAACGTCACGAGGGCGACGGCATCCATGGGCGTGCTCTTCTGCGTCTGCGGCCCGTAGCCCGATGCCGGGAAGGCGTCCGTCCCTGGTGCGGCGCCCGCGCCTACCACGCCGCTATCGCCGTTGTTGCTCGTCGCGGCGGCGACGGGCGCCGCGTCAGCCGGCGGTGGCGCCGCGTCGGCGGGGGCTTGCGGCGGTGGGCCCTGCACGGGCGTATCCGTCGCTGCCGGCAGCGCCGGTACGGGCGTATCCGTCGGCGGTGGCGTCGCAGTGACGACGGGCGTGTTCGTGCGCGTCGCCGGCATCGTGCTCGTCGCCGTTGCCGTCGGGGTGCTCGTCGCGGTGCTGGTCGATGCCGGCGTGTTCGTCGCCGTCGACGTGCTGGTCGGCGTCGCGGTGTTCGTCGATGTCGGCGTGTTCGTAGGCGTCGGCGTGTCCAGCGGTCCGTTGGAGAGCGCGATCTTGTCGAAGTACACCGCGTCGCCCTGCGCCGTCGCATGCGTGATCAGCGCGATCTTCATGCTCAACTCAGTCGTGATGCTGGAGATGTTGCCGCTGAAGGACAGCCAGCCGCCATTCGCTGCAAGGACCCCGCTCGGGTGTGCCACGGCGCCAGTCGTGCAGGCGTTGTCGGTGTACACCGTGACGTCGATCGATGCCGTCTGCGTCCCGCTGCCGCCCGGCGTCAGCTTGTACGCCGCCGCCAGCTGGTAGTTGCCCGCGCCCGACGCCGTGATGTTGATGCACTGCGACGCGGCCCCATCGCCAGCGCCACCAGCCGAGCGCGCCACGGTGCCCGCGCCAGAGGCGGGGTTCAAGTTGGCGTCCTCGCTGCCGATCCACGTGATCGACGAGTTCGCCGCGGCGGTCCAGCTGGCGTTGTTCGTATCGAAGTTCCCGTTCGTCACCAGCGTCGGCGCCGCGCCGGCGTCACCGGCGGAGCCGACGAATGCGATCGTCAGCGCCAGGGCGAATCCACCCAGCGCCATCAGGTACAGGTGCACGTGCTTGGTCATACCGGCCGTCCTCCATCAACTCGAACTGGACGCCTCTACCGGGCGGCCGGACATGGTGCGGGTAAGGCTCTTCCCAATCCCTCGTAGATGAATCGGCCAAACAAGCAGCGATCCCTAGGCGGATAGACCGCAAGTTTTGCTAATGCTGCGTAAAAACTGGCCGTGCGCCTGCCTGAGGCGGAAGCTCGTTGCGCGGACGGTGCTCTTAGGCAGCCCGGGCACTCACAGCCGGGGACGGCTGTGCCACTCTGCTTGCCCGCGCGGACTGAACATCCGCGCTACGGCGTAGATGGGAGAGCTGAGTGGTCGGCGGCGGCTCGTAATCCCCTGACGCCCGTCAACCGGCGAGCCGACGGCCGGCGGCCGAGGACTTGACTCCCGTACGGGAGGGCGTATGATCGGCCAAACACGCATCGGGCGTGCGCGCCCGCATAGAAGGAGGGATCCGTGGCCACGTACGTCATTCTCTATACGTTTACGCCGGAGGGGGCGAAGAACATCCGCGAGAGCATCAAGACGTCGGGGCGGGTACGCCAGCAGAACGCGCGCATCGGGTTCACGATCAAGGATGTGTACTGGCTGCAGGGGTCGTACGACATGATGGCCGTCGTCGATGCGCCGTCCGAGGAAGCGATGATGGGGGCGATGATGAACGTCGTCAGCGCCGGCAACGTGACGAGCGTGACGATGCGGGCGTTCGATGCGGTCGAGATGTCGCGGGTGCTGGCGAAAACGATGCCGTTGCCGGACGACGATGCGCCGGCGAAGGGGGCGAAGAAGGCAGTGAAGACGCCGGGGAAGAAGAAGTAGGGACGCGTCGTGACGGTCGGCTGTATCTTCTGTCGCATTGTCGCGCGCACCGCGGAAGCGAGCATCGTCTACGACGACGCTCTGACGACGGCGTTCATGGACGTACGGCAGCCGAGTCGCGGGCACGTGCTCGTTGTGCCAAAGCGGCACGTGCGCGACATCCTGGCGCTGGACGACGCGACGGGCGCGGCTGTGATATCGACCGTGGCGCGGGTTGCGCGCGCGGTGCAGGCGGCGTTCGCTCCCGACGGGATGAACATCTCGCAGTCGAACGGTGAGGCGGCGGGCCAGGAAGTGTTCCATTTGCACATGCACGTACTGCCACGTCATTCCGGCGATGGGTTGCTACGCCTGTACGACGCGAGCCTCGGGCTACCGCCGAGAGCTGAGTTGGACAGGCAGGCGGCAGCGTTGCGCGAGGCGATGGGCTAGAGTGGGCTTGCCGGTCGTCCCGGCGGTTAGGACAGTCCCACCCTCAGCTCCTGTCGTGCTGAGCGAAGCGAAGCATCTACTCCGCGCGAGACCTCAGCCCCGCCGCGCACGACGAAACCCAAGGCCGCGGCGCGGAGCCGCACCTCGGCCCATTCCCTTGGCGGGAAGGGAGCTTGGACGGGCGCCGGCTGGCGGATCGGAGCGCGGGCACGGCGCGCCGTGCCCCTACATCTTGTCGTGGACGCTTGAGCTTGTACGGGGTACCGGGCGGGGCGAGCCCCGCCCCTACATGATGGATGGCGCGAAATCGGGCGCCATGGTCGGAGCCAGATCGCGCGCTGCCAACCTTTACGTTCACGTTAGAGTGCGGTAGAATTCGCGGTCATGAAGCACCGACGGGTACCCGTTCCCATACGCCTGCTCTCATACGCAGCGCCGTACAAGCGGCGCGTCCTGCTCGCCTGCGTGTCGCTGGCGGGGCTGACGGCGTTCCAGCTGATCGGGCCGAAGCTGGTCGGCTACGCGATCGACACCGGCATCCACGAGACGAACAACGGCAGCATCACGGTGGCGAACGGCAGCCTGCGGACGTTGCTGATCGCGGCGGGGCTGATCACGGCGGCGGCGGCGGCGCGCGGCATCTTCCAGTTCTGGCAGACGTACACCGGTGAGTGGGTGTCGCAGCGCATCGCGTACGACATCCGCAACGACATCTACAACCACCTGCAGCGCATGAGCTTCGCGTACCACGACAAGGCGCAGACCGGGCAGATCATGCAGCGCGCGACGCAGGACGTCGAGGGCGTGCGCATGTTCGTCAGCCTCGGCTTCATCCGCCTGATGTACGTCATCGTGCTGCTCGTCGCGACGCTGATCCTGATGGTGACGACGGACTGGCAGCTGGCGCTGCTGAGCTGGCTGTTCATCCCGCCGACGGCGGCGATCGCGATCCGCATGACGTCGCAGTTGCGGCCGATCTGGATGCAGGTGCAGAACCTCCAGGGCGAGCTGGGCGTCGTGCTGCAGGAGAATCTCAGCGGCATGCGCGTGGTGAAGGCGTTCGGCCGCGAAGAGTTCGAGACGCGCAAGTTCAACACGCAGGCGCAGAAGCTGTTCGAAAACTCGTACGCGACGAACCGCATCCAGGCGACGTACTCGCCGATCCTGAACGGCGTCTGGGCGTTCGCGATGGTGGCGACGGCGTGGTTCGGCGCGCGCCAGATCCTGAACGGGGCGCTGCAGCCCGGCGACCTCGCGGTGTTCATGCTGTATCTGACGATGCTGCAGTTGCCGGTGCGCAGCCTCGGATTCATCACGCTGCTCTGGGCGCGTGCCGCCACGTCGGGCCAGCGCATCTACGACATCCTCGACGCCGAATCGGCGGTGCAGGAGCGTCCGGGCGCGGTCGAGCTGACGGGCGTCACGGGGCACGTGCGATTCGCCGACGTGTCGTTCGGCTACGACGTGATCAGCCCGGTGCTGCGCCACGTCGACATCGACGCGAAGCCGGGCGAGGTGGTGGCGCTGCTGGGGCAGACGGGCAGCGGCAAGACGACCGTCGTCAACCTGATGCCGCGCTTCTACGACGTCACCGGCGGCGCGATCACGATCGACGACGTCGATATCCGGGATGTGACGCTTGCGTCGTTGCGGCGCACGTTCGGCATCGTGCAGCAGGATGTCTTCCTGTTCTCGGCGACGATCCGCGAGAACATCGCCTACGGCGCGTCGAACGCGACGGATGAGGATGTCGAGCGCGTCGCGACGCTCGCGCGGATCCACGATTTCATCGTGACGCTGCCGGACGGCTACGACACGTGGGTCGGCGAGCGCGGCATCACGCTGTCGGGCGGGCAGAAACAGCGCATCTCGATCGCGCGGACGTTGCTGCTGGACCCGAAGATCCTCGTGTTCGACGACTCGACGTCGAGCGTGGACACGGAGACGGAGTACCTGATCCAGCAGGCGCTGGCGGAGCTGATGAAGGGTCGCACAACGTTCGTGATCGCGCAGCGGTTGCGGACCGTGAAGTCCGCCGACCAGATCCTGGTGCTCAAGGACGGCAACATCGTCGAGCACGGCCGCCACGAAGAGCTGATCAAGCGCGAAGGCCCGTACCGCGAGATCTACGACCTGGAGCTGCGCGACCAGGAAGAGGCGTTCGAGCAGGAGAAGGAACGGCTGGCGCAGGTCGACGCCGCAGGCCCGGTCGCCGAAGCCGTGGCGGCAGCAAGCGGTGGCAATTAGTCGCGCGGTGAACTAGCCAGCGATGTTTCACCAAAGAGGACGCAGGGGGTTGCGCAACAACTGTCATGCAGAGCGAAGCGAAGCATCTACCCCGGGGGAGACCTTTGCGCCGCTTGCGCCGCCGGGCAACCTAACCCCCGGCCCTTCCCTGCGAAGGAAGGGGGCATGCGTTGGAATGGTGTCGCTGGAGCGGACATTTGGGCGGAGCTGAAGCTCCGCGGGTACTGACGGTGGTGCTGGTACGGGGTTCGCGCGGGCGAATCCCGCGCTTCCGGCCTCCCTCTCCGCCGGGCGGAGAGGGTCGGGGTGAGGTCGCCGCGTGGAGCAGTTTCGGAAAGTGGGCGGAGCTGAAGCTCCGCGGGTACTGACGGTGGTGCTGGTACGGGGTCCGCGCGGGCGAATCCCGCGCTTCCGGTCTCCCTCTCCGCCGGGCGGAGAGGGTCGGGGTGAGGTCGCCGCGTGGAGCAGTTTCGGAAAGTTTGGCGGAGCTTCAGCTCCGCGGGTACTGACGGTGGTGCTGGTACGGGGTCCGCGCGGGCGATCCCGCGCTTCCGGTCTCCCTCTCCGCCGGGCGGAGAGGGTCGGGGTGAGGTCGCCGCATGGAGCAGTTTCGGAAAGTTGGCGGAGCTGAAGCTCCGCGGGTACTGACGGTGGTGCTGGTGCCGGGCACGCGGGCTGGAAAGCCCGCGCTACGATGGCTAATGATGGGTCGGCGTCGCGGGCGACGCGGTGTCGGAACGATGAGGTGAGATGACGTTTTTTGGTGGCGCGGGCGCGCCGGGCGGCTGGAGTGGGGGCGGCAACTGGCAGAGCAATCTGCGGCCGAACTCGCTCAAGCGCAGCACCGACGGGTGGGATGACGACGAGCTGGGCTCGGTCTACAACCACCGCGTGGTCGTGCGCCTGTACGGGTTCGTGGCGCCGTACCGCGGGCGCCTGTTACTGGCGCTGATCGGCACGCTCGGCTACGCCGCGATGACACGCTCGATGCCGCTGGCGGTGCGCGGGCTCATCGACGCCGCGATCAACAAGGATATCGGCGCGCTCAACAACTGGGGCTGGGTATACATCGCGCTGGCCGCGCTGTCAGCGGTGTTCTACTACGTCCAGCTGACATCAACGGGATGGATCGGGCACCGGCTGCTGCTGGGGTTGCGGCGCGACCTGTTCGCGCACCTGCAGAAACTGAGCCTGCGCTTCTACGACAACAACGAGGTCGGCCGCGTGATGTCGCGCGTCACCAGCGATGTCACATCGCTGCAGGACCTGATGACCAGCGGCTTCCTGACCGTGATCGGCGATATCGCCGGCATCGGATTGTCCGTGGCGTTCCTGATGTACTTCGACGTGCGGCTGGCGCTGGTGACGTTCACCGTCGTGCCGGTGCTCGTGATCACGATGGCGGTATGGCAGAACTACTCGCGCGTGGCGTTCATCCGCGTGCGCCAGGCAATCGCCGTCGTCAACGCGAACCTGCAGGAGAACGTCTCGGGCGTGCGCGTCATCCAGAGCCTCTCGCGCGAGGACGAGAACGCGAAGCGATTCGACGACATCAACCAGCAGAACCTGCGAGCGAACGTGAACGCCGGCCGGTTGACGGCGGCCGTGACGCCGGCGGTGGAAGTGATCGTGGCGGTGGGCATGTCGCTCGTCGTGGGGTACGGCGGCTATCGCGTGCTGCAGGGCGAGATGGGGGTGCCGGCGCTGATCGCGTTCACGCTGCAACTGCAACTCTTCTTCGACCCGGTGCGCGATCTGGTGTTGCAGTACACGCAACTCCAGCGGGCGATGGCGGGCGGCGAGCGGGTGATCGAGGTGCTGGATACGAAACCGGACTTCGAGGACGCGGCGGACGCCGTCGAGATCGACGACGTGACGGGACGCGTCGACTTCAACCACGTGACGTTCCGCTACGTCGATGACGTGCCGGTGCTCGACGACATCGACCTGCACGTGCAGCCTGGCGAGACGATCGCGTTCGTCGGGCAGACGGGCGCGGGCAAGACGACGCTGACGGCGCTGCTGCCCCGGTTCTACGACGTCACCGAGGGCTCGATCGAGATCGATGGCGTCGACGTGCGGAAGATCACGCACAAGAGCCTGTCGCGGCGGATGGGTCTGGTGTTGCAGGAGCCGTTCCTCTTCTCGGGCACGGTGGCGGAGAACATCCGCTACGGCCGCGAGGATGCGACCGATCAGGACATCGAGGACGCCGCGCGCACCGTGGGCGCGCACGACTTCATCGCGCGGCTGGAGGAGGGCTACGGCACCTACCTGCACGAGCGCGGCATGAACCTCTCGGTGGGGCAGCGGCAGCTGATCAGCTTCGCGCGCGCGATCATCGCGCGGCCGCGCATCCTGATCCTCGATGAGGCGACGGCGAACGTCGACACGCAGACGGAAGTGATCATCCAGCGCGCGCTGAACACGCTGCTGGAAGGCCGCACATCGTTCGTCATCGCGCACCGGCTGTCGACGATCCGCAACGCGGACCGCATCGTGGTGCTGGAGCAGGGTCGCATCGTCGAGCAGGGCAAGCACGACGACTTGCTGGCGCTCGGCGGGCGCTACGCGAACCTGTACCGGATGACGTACGAGCAGCACGGCGCCAGCACGAATGCCACGCCGGCCACGAACGGTCACGCCGTGCCGGGCGCCGGGGCGCAGCCGGCGTAACGGAGAACCCAACCCCCGCACGACTGTTGGCGTACGGGCATTCCGTAGAATGCCCGCGCCGCTTGGATGGGGCGACCGCACGACGCTTGTTGGCGTACGGGCATTCCGTAGAATGCCCGCGCCGCACGGGCACGATCGTCCGTCCGCCGAACCCAGCCCGCTGCCGCCAGTCCCCAATCTCCGTCGCGAACCCCAGATCCAAATTTCTCACGCGCAGTTGACAGAACTCCTGGATCTTCCCCGCCGATCCCTCTTGACAGGTTGGTGCCACAGTGCCATCATATTGCCAGCATTTAGACGGCAGATGGCCGATTTGCAACAAATCGGCGCGGGAGGCAGGGCCAGATGCCCACGGAGCTTCGGACGGGACCGGTATTCGACGCGCTGAAGCAGCCGTTGGCGCTGATCGAGAGCGACGAGCGGCGGCGCGGTATCGAGACCTATCTCGAGGCGGCGCGGACGCCGCTGGAGCGGGCGATCCACGACCTGATGTCGCAGATGGCGACGGCGATCGACGAGAAGGTGTCGGCGCACTACCGCGTGCGGCTGGCGTACCAGCCCGGTGGCCTCCAGCTCGAAGTCGACGAGAAGGCGGGCGGAAGCGGCGAAGAGGCGCAGTGGTCGGCGTCCGAGGGTGACGTCGAGAAGATCACGATCCGCATCCCGGCGGAGCTGAAGGATCTGGCGCAGCAGGCGGCGTCGAAGGCGGGCACGTCGGCGAACACATGGTTCATCAAGGCGCTGGCGCGCGCGGTGCGCAACATCGATGTGCAGACGGGCGCGCCGCCACCGCCACCACCGGGATTTCGCGACGAGCGCCGCCACGGACGCGGCTCACGGCTGAGCGGCTGGGTCGGTGGCGATGACGAGTAAGCCCGTTGCTCACCGCGAAGACGCGAAGGGCGCGAAGGTTTAGGGGGTCTGAGTTGGCCCGGACGGATCGCCGAGGATGGCGAGAAGGAGGACGAGATGACGTTTGATGAACTGCTGACCGAAGACCGGATCGGGGCACTGAAGCGGCTCGACACCGCATGGATGCGGTTCGAGGATGAGGCGCAGGCGGCGCGAGCCAGCGGTACGCGCCGCGCGATCGCCGCTGCGCTGGTGCGGGCGGGCGCGTGGCTCGATCGCGGCGCTGCCGAGCGGGCGGCGATGGTGACGCGCCGAGCGCACTGACGGATGGATCGGAGGAGCGAGCGATGAGCGAGTGGAAGACGTGGAGCGGCCAGTTCGAGCGCGACATGCGCGAGGCGATGGAGAGCGTGCGCGACGCTGTCCGCAGCGGCGATCTGGATGTGGTGGCGGAGGGCGCGGTGGAGTTCGCGCAGACGATCGTGGAGTGCGCGGTAGCGCCGGTGGCGGCGATGCTCGGCGGGCTGCCGCGCGCGATGGACTTCGCATCGTGGAAGGGCGCCCGGAGTTGGGCCGGCCGGCGTGAGTGGGACGACGCGGGGTAACGCGGGGTAGCGGTGTTGAACAAACACTGTCTCCCGGAGCGAAGCGAAGGGTCTCGGCCGGAGAAGATGCTTCGCTTCGCTCAGCACGACAACGACGCCGCGCGGCGGAGGACGAGATCATGAGGCTGTTCGCATTCATCGTGGCGTTGTTGCTGCTCGCGGGATCGATCGATCCGACGCGAGGGTGGTTGATCGCGCTGGTCGTGGTGACGGGCGTGTCGGCGCTTCGGCCGCGGTTCTGGAACTGGCTGCACGTGAGGCCGGCGATCGACCTGCGGCTCGTTTCGTTCGTGCTCGCGGTGTTGCTGCTGGCGGGCGCGATCGACGCGACGCGCGAGTGGCTGATCGTGCTTTCGGTGGTGACGGGGCTGGCGATGATCGCGCCGGGCATGATCGGCGCGGATTGCTTCGGGCGCGACCGCGACGACCACCGGGCGTGGCGCTGGCAGCGCCGCATGGACCGCTGGAGCGCGCGGGCGGAGCGCCGTGATGACGACTGGTCGGCCTGGGAGCGGCGCATGGACCGGCGCCGCATGCGACACGCGGATGGCTGGGGAGATGACTGGTCATGACGATGAACCTGGCGCCGGAGTACGCCATCACGTCGGACGCGCAACTGGTGCGTGCCGGGATGCCGTGGGTGGTCGAGTTCACATCGTCGCGGGTGCGGCAGCGGCCGCTTGCGGCGCGTCCGGGCGGCATCGAGCTGGCGGAGACGCGGCTGCCGCTGCGGGCCGTCGATATCGACGCATACCCCGACCTGCGGCGGCGCTTCAAGATCAACCTGCTGCCGACGTTCGTCGTGCTGCATGATTCGGCGGAACTGGCGCGCTTCGTCGGGCCGCACTCGCGGCGCGAGCTGGCGGGCGCGATCCGCCGTGCGCTGGATCCGAGCCTGGTGGTGGTAACAGAGCCGCCGCGGGCGCGCGGGCTCTGGAACGATTTCAGCACGCGGCTCTGGGGGTTTGCGAGCGGCTGAGGCCGCGCGAACATGGAACACACCCGCACGATCACACGCGAGTTCGAGACCGGCGAGAAGGCCGTGCTGCACATCGAGGCGCGCTCGGGCGCGGTGCTGGTGGAATCGCACGCGTTGGCGCGCGTGCACGTCGAGGCGGTCGTGCATGTCTGGTCGGACCTGGCGGCGGAGGCGGACGAGGCGGCGAGCCTGGTCGAGCGCGGCATGGAGCAGGACGCGCATCGCGTGATCATTCGGGCGCCGTCGATGCCGCAGACGGAAGGCTGGAGCCTGTGGGGCGGCAAGCGCGGGTCGCGCGTCGACTACACGGTGCGGGTGCCGGTGCGGACGGCGGTGCGGGTGCTTTCGAAGAGCGGGCGCGTGCGGATCGCGCGGACGGAGGGACGCGTACACCTGGAGTCGGGCAGCGGGCGGCTGAGCATTGAAGACATCACCGGCGACGTGATGGTGATTTCACGCAGCGGCAGCCTGTCGATCGGCCGGGTGCGCGGCGAGGTCATCGCGGAGGCGCGCAGCGGGCGCGTCGAGGTGCGCGCCGTCAGCGGCAAGGCGACGGTGCAGTCGCGCAGCGGCCTCTGCGAGATCCGCGACATCGGCGGCGATCTCGACGTGACGGCGCATACCGGGTCGGTGATGATCGACGGCGCGCACGGGCAGGTGCGGGCGCGCGCGCACACCGGTGCGATCCGGTATCGCGGGAAAGTCGAAGGCGACATCGACATCAAAGCGCAGACGGGGTTGATCCACCTGGCGGTCGACCCGAAGCGGCCGTTCTACATCGATGCGGAGAGCCAGATCGGCCACGTGAGTTCGGACCTGCCGCCGCGGCGTGGCGGCGGGTCGGCGAACGGCACGGGACCGAAGGTGCGACTGCGGACGCACACCGGCGCGATCCGGCTGACGCGGTTGTAACGAGTTCACAGTTCACAGTTTGCAGTGACTGGTGACTGGATGAGGCAGGTAGGGGCGGACGGCTGTCCGCCCTGTTCGTTACGACGCGGGCGACTCCGAGCGTGCATGGCGTAGATGGCCGGGTGCGGCGTTCGCCCGCCGATGGTGCGGGGGAACGCGAACGCGCCCGCTGATGCGGACGCGTTCGTCATACGTACTGGAGCCGGCGAGGGGATTCGAACCCGTGACCTGCTGTTTACGAAACAGCTGCTCTACCACTGAGCTACGCCGGCGCGAAAGCGCCTCGCATCGCGAGGCGAGGGCAGTATAGCGAAGCTGAGCGCGCCCTACCATGCGTGTTTCGGCGCAATACGCCGTCAAGAACCTGTCGATTTCATTGATTGCGGAGCGCGAACGGCGCTAACATGCGTTCACAGCCGACGGCGCCTCCCGGCACCGCACTGCGGCGTTCTCGGAGGTACCTGATGACCACGTTCTCGACCCGCATCAACACACTGCTCCTCTTGCTGGTCGTGCTGATGGCGGGTGCGATCATCGCGATACTCGCGACACGCGCGTCCGGCGGCCCGCTCGACCCGCCCGGCGCACCGGCGCCGACGGATGGCGTGCGAGGGCCGGGGACACCGATCTCGTCGCTGCCGTTTGTCATCAGCCAGCCCGGCTTCTACTACGTCACACGACCACTCACGGGTGCCGCGGGGCTGCCGGGCATCACGATTACCACGAGCAACGTCACGGTCGATCTAGGCGGCTTCACCCTCACCGGCGGCACGACTCCCCTAGAGGGCATCAATGTTCCGTTTGGCCGTCGAAATATCGTTATACGAAACGGGGCGGTCCGCTCCTGGAGTTTCGGCATCGATGCGGCCCCGTGTAGCAACTGCCGCGTGGACGGCGTGCAAGCGTCGAGTAACACAAATGTTGGAATCCGGATCGGACCGCAGTCCGAAATCAGCGACTGCAATGCGAGCTTGAACGGCAATGACGGTATCCACGTGAGCTACGGAACGGTGCGCAATTGTACGGTTTCGGAAAACGGCTTCAAAGGGATCTTGGTAGGGAACGGCTCGCTCGTGGAAGGCAACCGATTGCACAGCAATACCAACAGCGCCGCTATCTCCGTATCCGGCAGCAATGCTACGATTCGCAACAACGAGCTGTCGGGCAACAACGGCGGCGGTGACATCCAGATCCAACCCGGCGTGACGGGTAATGTGATCATGGGAAACGTGTACTGCTTACTTTTTGACCTTGGCACGAACACCTTATTCACCGGAAACGTGGACCGGATAGGCGTCTGCTGAGCGCCCCCCGCAAGGGCGCGCGCTGTGAGGCTATCCGGGAACCGCTGGGGAGCGCGCGCGAACGGGCGGCAGCTTGAGCTGCCGGCTACCAACAGACAACTGTGCGAGTGACGCTGTGTGAGCGGGCACGCGGGCCGGGCCGGCGCAACTGCTCAGCTCTCAGGGCGCAACGGTGACGCGCAGGAAGGTCGCCGGAATGATCGTGGCATCGTTGCCGGGGCTCTGGTTCTGGCTGGTGAAGAGCGCCTCCAGCTCGTTCTGGAGATCGGCTGCCCGGCCGTTCTTCTCCGCGGCTTCGAATGCGTTCATAGTCGGGCCGTAGTAGTCTCTGAATGCGGCGACGAACTCCGCTGGCGCGCCGGGGAAGCGGAACGTGTAGGTGTCCCGGACGAACGAGATCTTCTCTCGTGGAACGCCCGCGCCCGTGAACCGCTCGATGACGTTGTCCTCGATGCCCCAGGTCATGGGGCTGATGAAGCCTTCCGGCGGCGGCGGCGAGTATGCGGAGCTGATCTTCAAGATCTGCGCCACCAGCGTCGGGTCATTCGGGATCCAGTTCCCCATCGTGATCCGGCCTCCGGGCCGGGTCACGCGCACCATCTCCCGGGCGACGTCAGTGGGCTTGGGCGCGAACATGGCGCCAAAAATGCTTACGACGTGATCGAACGTATGATCTTGCAGCTCGTGCAGATCGCACGCGTCGCCCTGCTGAAACGTGCAGTTCGCCAGGCCGTGCTCCTGCGCGCGCTTGTTCCCGGCGTCAACAAGGTTCGTCGCGATGTCGACGCCTAACACGTCCGCTCCGAGTCTCGCCGCCGGCAACGCCGTCGTGCCATCGCCGCAGCCGAGATCCAGGACCTTGAGGCCCGGCTTGATGCCGATGGCCTTGACGAGCGCCTCTCCGCTCTCGCGCATGCTCGCGGCGATTCGGGTAAAGTCGCCCTTTTCCCACAGTGCCTGGTTCGGATTCATTTGCGTCCTCCTAACAAATATTGCGATGTTGTACAGCACAACGGGGATAGCGGCAAGCCGGGGGGACTGGGGGCTGGGGACTGGGGACTGGGGGACTGGGGACTGGAGACTGGGGATTGGAGACTGGAGACTGGGGAGGTGCGCGAACAGCGCCGGAACTCCGTCGGCGAGATCAACACCCGAAGCGAGAGCCCTCTCCGCCGGGCGGAGAGGGCGCGGCCGATCGCAGAGTCGCCGTAGGAGACAGGCCGGGGTGAGGTGCGTGTGGCGACTACAGCCCCGGGCGGACGCCGCACCGCTGCTCCGCGTAGCCGACGAGCGCCGCTGCCGCTTCTGCATGCCGCGCGAAGTCGCAGCTTGCGCACACCCGCTGGGGGACTGTTCGTCGCGGGGCGCTATGTGCGGTTGATCTTCGTGTCGGCGCCTTTGCCTTCGAGCTTGAGCTGGCCATCGCTCTGGAGCTTGTGCAGGTGCGACAGCACCTGGCCGGTCGCCATCATCAGCAGGCGTTTGTCGAGCTCGGGGTAGATGGCCTTGACGAGCGACTTCACGTCGTCGCGGCCGTCGGCCATGAGGCGCAAGATCTGGTCTTCGCGCTGCTGGCGGTGGTCGATCAGCTCCTGGATCTTGCGGTTCGGCTCCTTCACGAGCGGGCCGTGTCCGGGCGCCAGCAGTTCCGCTTCGAGCGTCTGCATCTTCTTCAGCGACGCGACGTACTGCGCCATGTCGCCGTGCGGTGGCGGCGCGATGGCGGCGGTGCCGACGCCGAGCACGTTGTCGCCGGAGAACAGCAGCTTCTCCTCGGGGATGAACATGCAGAGGTGGCCGGCGGTGTGGCCGGGCGTGTGCACGAGCTTCAGGTGCAGCGCGCCGATCTCCAGCACGTGTCCGTCCTCGACGCGGATGTCGGGAATCGCCTTCGCGGCCTCGAGGCGCCACTTCTTCGCCTGCTCGCGGGCTTCCTTCTGGTCCTCCGGGATCTCCATGTCGCCGGTTTCGTTGTCGGGGTTGAGCAGCAGCGACTCCTCGTCCTTGTGGACGACGATCTGCGCGCCGGTGGCATCGCGCAGGCGATGGGCGCCGCTGGAGTGGTCGTAGTGGTGGTGCGTGAGCACGATGTACTTGATCTTGGCGTCGCTGTGCGCTTCCAGAAACTTGATCCGCGTGTTGTACGAGTCGTCGTCGCTGAAGCCGCTATCGATCAGCGCGCCAACGCCGCCTTCCTTGATCAGGAAGACGTTCGGCGGGTAGGGCTGCGGGAACCACTTGAGGTCGACGTGGAGGCTGGTGACGTGCGGCGTGATCTCTTGCATGGGGACTCCGGGCTCGCACCGGTCGCCGGGTGGTCCCTCGGCGCCGTGTTAGCGGAGAGATCGTATGGCACCTGCGGGCGTGGGTCGAGGATCACCACAGAGGCGCAGAGTCACAGAGGAAAGACGGGGGAGGGCGGGTGAGGATGGAGGATGGAAGATGGACGATGCCGGCGGCTGCCGGATGGTTGGCGGACTACCTTGCCTTCGCTCGGGGCTTCGCGCGCCCGGTGCGTGTCGCGATGGCTTCGATCGCCCACTCGGCCCAGGCGATGTGCTCGCGCTCGTACATCATGCCGCGTTTGAGGGTGAGGTAGGGGCCGGCGCGCGGCGTCGTACGGAGATACGCGGCTTCGGACTTGGCGCCAAGCATCATGGATGCGATGGCTTCGTACGCGGCTAACTTCTCAGCGTGCGGCTTGATGCTGGCGGCGAGGACAGCGGTCGTCTCGGCGGGCGTCTTCAGGTCGGAGCCGTAGATCTTGACGAGCAACTCGTCCTTGAGCGACCTGAGGTCGGCCTGCTGATCGATCCAGGCGGAGAGCGCGGCGCGGCCCGCCGCGGTGACGGAGTAGATGCGCTTGTTGGGGCGGGCTGCCTGTACGACCTCTGCACCAGTCACGAGTCCGTCGACCTCCATGCGCGCTAACTCCTGGTAGAGCTGCTGGGGCAACGCGTGCCAGAAGTTGGCGACGGATGCGTCGAACTGCTTCGCCAAGTCGTAGCCGGTGGCGTCGCAATCAAGCAGCAGGCTGAGCAGGGCGTAGCGCAGTGACATCGTGCGGCCCTCCGGCGGCCTCACAGAGGATACCACAGTCTTGCCTTATTGTGAAAGTAGACTACAATGGGCGGACGAACGTCTATACGGCGAACGCGCGGACTGAAGTCCACGCGACGGGATACATGAGACTCGGGAGGCGACATGGCGAAGATCAACAAGGAGCGGCTGACGGCGGATGTCGAGGGCGACTTCGTCGTGTTCCTGATCGGGATGCGGATCAACAAGCTGTGGAAGATGCACAAATGGCTGCCGGTAGCGATGGCGATGCCGAAGATGCTGGCGGAGCTTGCCGCCGACCCGGAGTCAGGATTCCTGGGAGCACAGCAGGCGATCCTGAGCCCGCGGATGCCCGTCGTCATCCAGTACTGGCGTTCGTTCGAACACCTGGAGCGGTACGCGCGATCGAAGGACGCGGTGCATTACCCCGCGTGGGTGAAGTTCAACAAGCGCATCGGCAGCGGCGGCGATGTCGGGATCTGGCATGAAACCTACGCCGTGGCCGCCGGGCAGTATGAGTGCGTGTACAACAACATGCCCAGTTTCGGACTCGGCAAAGCATCGGTGCTGGTGCCTGCCGCCGGGTACCGTTCGAGCGCCGCCGGACGCATCGGCCGCCCCGAACAGGGAGAGGGCGTGCCGGCCGGCGGGACGGCCTAGCAGGTGCTGAAGAACCGCACTTGTTCTCGTGGCGCGGGCTTTCAGCCCGCGTTTGCGGATGCAGATCGCCGCTCCGTATTGATGTCCGAACGCGGTCCGGTGACTTTTTCAGCACCCTGCTGGCCCTAGTCAAACAGATCTTGACATAGCGCCCCGATCCTTGCCGAACCTGTTTACAACTCCCGAACGCAAGCATATGCTTGCGTCGTCATCCGGGAGTGAGGGCAGAAAGGCACCAACCATGAGCATCGTCAACGATTTCAAGGCATTTCTTCTTCGGGGCAACGTCATCGACCTCGCGGTCGCCGTCGTCATCGGTGTCGCGTTCAAGGCGATCGTCGATTCGTTCGTGGCGGATCTGGTGACGCCGCTGATCGGCGCGTTTGGCGGCGAGCCGGACTTCTCGTCGTTGCACTTCACGATCAACAGCAGCCGGTTCATGTACGGCGCGTTCCTCAACCAGGTGATCTCATTCGTGATCATCGCCGCTGTGATCTTCTTCTTCGTCATCACGCCGGTGAACGCGTTGATGGCGCGAGCGAAGAAGGAGCCGCCGGCGGATCCGACGCTGAAGAAGTGCCCGGAGTGCATCAGCGACATCGCGGTAAACGCGAAGCGCTGCGCCTTCTGCACGTCGCCGCAGGCGGTGTAGGGGTCGGAACCGAAACCGCAGATTGCGCAGATTTCGCCGATTGGGAACGATCCACGAAGAGCACGAAGGGCGCGAAAGCCAGGTAGGGGCGCAACCTGTTGCGCCCTCAGCCGAGCGATCGCTTTCGATCCCTGACCACGGTACCATCTGCGCGGGCGCAGCCTGCTGCGCCCCTACAGCAGCTCTCCGATCGCGACGAACGACCACTACGCACACGACAAACCCTACCTCGCAGGAATGGGGGTGAGGTCGCCGAGCCCGGCGTATACTCGGGGCGTGAGCGCTGCGAGTATCGCCGGCCTTCGTGATGTGCAGCGCAGGCTGCTCGCGTGGCACCGTACGCAGGGCATGCACGCGCCGTGGCGCGAGTCCGGCGATCCGTACGAGGTGCTCGTAGCGGCGGTGATGGCGCAGCAGACGCAGATGAGCCGCGTCATGCCCGCGTACGAGCGATTCATCGCGGCGTTTCCGACGGTGGAATCGCTGGCGGCGGCGACGGCGGGCGAGGTGATCCGCGTGTGGGCGGGCATGGGCTACAACCAGCGGGCGATCCGGCTGCATCGCGCCGCGCGGACGATCGTCGAGGGCGGCTGGCCGCGCGAGGCGGCAGCGCTGGGGACGATCGACGGCATCGGGCCGTTCACGGCGGCGATCATCGCGTCGTTCGCGTTCGGCGAGCCGGCGGCGTGCGTCGATACGAACGTGCGGCGCGTGCTCGGCCGCCTCGCCGGCGACGAGCGCATCGATGGCAAGCGGCTGCAGGCGCTGGCCGACGCATCGTTGGCGGTGCGCGAGCCCGCGCGCTGGAACCAGGCGGTGATGGACTACGGCGCGCGCGTCTGCACCGTCCGCCCGAAGTGCGGGGAGTGCGTCGTGGCGGGCGGGTGTCCGTCGCGGCGGGAGGCGGACGGCGCGACGCGCGCGGACGCGGCGCCGCTGCTCCGCGTCGCCGACGAGCGCGTCGCGTACGACGCGAAGCCGCCGCGCAAGGTGCGGCCGAAGTTCGAAGGGTCGGCACGGTGGTGGAGAGGGCGGATCATCGATGCGCTGCGGGCGTTGCCGGCGGGCGGCTCGATGGGGCTCGCGGCGCTGGGTCGAAGCATTGCGAACGGACATGAGGGGCTACCTGCGGCGGAGCTGCGGACGCTGGTCGAGGGGCTGGCCGCACACGGGCTGGTCGAGATCCGGCGTGGGCGGGTGGCGCTGCCGGAGTGAGGGTGTGGCATGGGGAGGGCACGCCACCGCGTGCCCTTACAGTGCGGGTGCGTACGCGCATCCATCGAACATCCTGCCACGTAGCGCCGAATCGGAGTGGGCGTTCCGAGACCGCGCGCATCGAACATCGTGCCCGCAGAGGGCGCAACAGGTTGCGCCCCTACCGCGCGCCTGCGCGCGCCGCAGCGGCTCCCTGGCATGGGGAGGGCACGCCACCGCGTGCCCCCTACAGTGCGGGTGCGTAACCCGGCATCCGTCGAACATCCTGCCACGTAGCGCAGAATCGGAGTGCGCGTTCCTACACCGCGCGCATCCAACATCGTGCCCGCAGAGGGCGCAACAGGTTACGCCCCTACCAATGCGGCGCCGAGTCGAGTCCGCGTTACCATATGAGGGCCACGACGCTTCGTCCTCTAGCTAGCATCTGTGAGAATCTGTGGAGAACCAGGGAGTCACCGGAGGTGATGCGATGCCAGCAGACGTGATCAAGGTGGGGCCGCTGGGGCCGTACGCGAACAACGCATATGTCATCATCGATCGCGGGACGAAGCAGTCGATCTTCGTCGACGCGCCGATCGACAGCGAGCGGGCGATCGCCGCGGCCAAGGGCACGGACGTCCAGCTGATCATCGTGACGCACAGGCACGGCGACCACTGGGCGAATATCGATCTGGTGAAGAAGAAGCTCGGCGCGCCGGTGTTCTGCCACGAGGCCGACCGCGCCCCGTACAAGGACAAAGTGTTCGACACGCTGGGTGATGGCGACGAGATCCCGATCGGCGAGACGCGCGTGAAGATCATTCACACGCCGGGGCACACGCCGGGCAGCATCTGTCTGCTCGTCGAGACGGCGGGCGGGCCCGTGCTGATGTCGGGCGACACGCTGTTCCCCGGCGGGCCGGGGCGTTCGGACAAGCCTGCCGACTTGCTGGAGATGGTGGGTTCGATCGAGGCGAAGCTGCTGCCGCTGGACGAGGCGACGGCGGTGTACCCGGGTCACGGTGACAACACGACGATCGGGACGTCGAGGCGTGAACACGCGGTGTTCGCGTCGCAGCCGCATGCGGCGGACCTGCACGGAGACGTGACGTGGGAGTGATTTGGATGTTGGATGTTGGATGTTGGAGCCGACCGCGCCTAACGCGGAATGACCGTGTCGTAAGGGCGCATGGTTGTGCGCCCCATAGGGTTGACGGTCTTCGATTCGCCGTAGGGGCGCAACCCGTTGCGCCCGCGTTCGGATGGCGCGACGTTCGGTGTCGAGCATTGCTGTAGGATGGCGCACAACCAACGTGCGTTCCTCGCACTCCGGCTGTGGGGGTGGCGCCGTAGCAGGGATCGAGCGATAACCGTCGGATGAGGGCGCAACGGGTTGCGCCCCTACCCAGCAACGAACGTCGGCTGCGCCCGCGTTCGGTTGGCACGATGATTCGGAAGTCGGCACGTATCAGTCGGATAAGGGCGCAGCGGGCTGCGCCCCTACGACGTTACGACAAACCTGACTGAAAGACTGACAGACCGAAAGACCCGCTATTTAAACGCGTCGACCTTCTTCTGGAAGATCTGCGGCAGCACCTTAACGACGGGCTGCGACGTCTTGAGCATCACGCTCGCGAACTGCGAGTCGTTGATGCGCGTGTCGAGGTCGTAGCGCGGGTAGGTGATGAAGAGCACCAGCAGCACCTCGATGATGACGAACGCCTTGACGGCGCCGAACGCGGCGCCAAAGAACTGGTCCAACATGCCGAGCTGCAGCACGGTGATCGCGGGATGGACGACCATCGCGAGCAGTTGGCCGGCGATGGTGACGCCGACGAAGATGATCAGGAAGCCGACGACGGCGGCGGTGGTCTCGTTGTCGATGCTGCTCAGGAGCGAGTTGGCGATGTCCTGGTAGAAGAGCCCGGCGAGCACCATGCCGGCGATCGTGGCCGACGTACTGATGACCTCACGCACGAGGCCCGCGGAGAACGCCGTCACGATGAAGAAGAGGAAGATGACGACGATGGCGACATCGATCCAGGTCATGCCTCACCTGCCTGTTGGGGGTCGAGCGCGACGCGCAGCACCTCGGTCATATCGCCGGCGAAGACGAAGCGCAGCTCGCTGAGCACTGCCGGCGGCACATCGAGCAGATCCTTCTCGTTTCGCTTTGGGAGCACGAAAGTCTTGATGCCGGCGCGGTGTGCTGCGAGGATCTTCTCCTTCAGCCCGCCGACCGGCAGCACGCGGCCGCGCAGCGTAATCTCGCCCGTCATGGCGACGTGGCGGCTGATCGGCCGCCGCGTCAGCGCGGAGATCATCGCCGTGGCAATCGTGATGCCCGCGGACGGTCCTTCCTTCGGCACGGCGCCGGCGGGCACATGGACGTGGATGTCGTTCTTTTCGAACACTTCCGGCGGGATGTGCAGTTCGCGCGAGCGCGAGCGGGCGTAGGAGAGCGCGGCCTGCGCCGACTCGCGCATCACCTCGCCGAGCTGGCCGGTGAGCATGAGCGCACCCTTGCCGGGCATCAGCGTCACCTCGACGCCGAGCACGTCGCCGCCCATCTCGGTGCGGGCGACGCCGGTGGCGACGCCGACCTGGTCGGTCGACTCGGCGGCGCCCCAGAAGAACTTCGGCGGGCCGAGCAGCGCCTCGAGGGACTGCGCGCTGACGCTCACCTTCGTCGTCGGGTTCTCGGCGAAGCGGCGCGCGACCTTGCGGCAGATGCCGCCGATCTCGCGCTCGAGATTGCGGACGCCGGCCTCGCGCGTGTACTCGCGGATGATCTTCTTGAGCGCGCTGGTAGTGAACGTGAGCTGGAGGCGCGAGAGGCCGTTCTCTTCGAGCTGCTTCGGCACCAGGAACTGCTGCGCGATGTGCAGCTTCTCATCCTCGATGTAGCCGGGCAGCTCGATCACCTCCATGCGGTCGCGCAGGGCGGGGATGACCGGATCGAGGATGTTCGCCGTGGCGATGAACATCACCTTCGAGAGATCGTAGTCGACATCGAGGTAGTGGTCGGAGAAGGCGTGATTCTGCTCTGGGTCCAGCACCTCGAGCAGTGCCGACGACGGGTCGCCGCGGAAATCGGCGCCGACCTTGTCCACCTCATCGAGCATGAAGACGGGATTGATCGTCGCGGCCTGTCGCATGCCGTGGATGACGCGGCCCGGCAGCGCGCCGACGTACGTCCGCCGATGCCCGCGGATCTCCGCCTCGTCGCGAATGCCGCCGAGGCTGACGCGCACGAAGCGGCGCCCGAGCGCTTCGGCGATCGAGCGCCCGAGACTGGTCTTGCCGACGCCGGGCGGCCCGACGAAGCAGAGGATCGGGCTGCGGTGCTTCTCTTTCGCGAGCTGCCGCACGGCGATGTATTCGAGGATGCGCTCCTTCACCTTCGGCAGCCCGTAGTGGTGAGTGTCCAGCACCTTCGCCGCGGCGACGAGGTCGAAGTTGTCGGTGGTGGTCTTGTTCCACGGCACGGTGACCAACCACTCGAGGTACGAGCGGATGATGCCGACCTCCGGCGATGCCGACGGGATCTGCTCCATCCTGCGCAGCTCCTCCTCGGCCTTCTTCGCGATCGGCTCGGGCATGCCGGCGGCGGCGATCCGTTCGCGCATGTCGTAGGCGTCGCGCGCGGCGGGGTCCGTCTCGCCGAGCTCGCGCTGGATCGCCTTGATCTGCTCGCGCAGGAAGTACTCGCGCTGCGACTTATCGACTTCTTCCTGGACGCGCGAATGGATCTTGCCCTGCAGCTCCAGCACGTCGAGCTCTTTCGCCAGATGGATGCTGAGCTTCTCGAGCCGCTCGCGCACGTCGAGCGTGGCGAGCAGATCCTGCGCCGCTTCGTCTTCGAGGCTGAGCGACGACGCGACGTAGTCGGCCAGCCAGCCGGAGTACTCGATGTTCATCGCCATGACGTACGCGTCGTCGGGCACGCTCGGCGAGAGGCGGGCGACCTTCTCGAACAGCGCGAGGACGGCGCGGCGGAGCGCCTCCGTGGGGACGGTGCTGTCGGTGGGGTCGTCCACGGGCTGGACGCGCGCGCGGTAGTACGGTTCGCCGCCCAGCAGCTCGACGATCTTGAGACGGCGGTACCCCTGCACCCAGAGTTGGGTGGTGCCGTCGGGCAGGCGCAGGGCGCGCTGGATGCTGGCCTCGGTGGCGTACGGGTAGAGGTCGTACGGGCCCAATTCGCTGAGCGCGGGGTCGCGCTGGGTGACGACGGCGACCATGCCATCGCCCTCGGTGGCGGTATCGATGGCGCGCAGGGTGCTGCGCCGGCCGACGAGGATGGCGCCGGTGGTGTTGGGGTAGAGAATGCCGCGCCGCCTCGGGACGAGGGGCAGTTCGAACGTTTGGTCTTTGCGCCGTCGCTGACGGGGCATCAGCGCACCTCCGGCCATTACCGGCCTGCCGACCTCGAAGCTGTTGCCTTGAGTATCGGCAGATCGAGTGTATCACGGTGGGAGTGCGAATCTGGCTTCGATTATGGCTATTCGATCAGGCGAAGGATCAGATCTGGATGTTAGATGTTGGAGGTTGGAGGCTGGAGGGCGACGGGATGGACGGGCCAGCCGCTTCTTTCTCGCGCTTCTTGCCGCCGGTAACCTGTGATCAAAACCGCGGACACTCATAGGAGACAGCATTGAGCAAACTCGCTGAGAAGATACGGAACGCGTCGCGCAGTGAGCCGCAGCCGCTGGGGTTCGGCGCCGCGAAGGTGACGGCTACGCCGACGATGGTGCTGGCGGGCGTGGCTACGAGCGCTGCCGGGGCCGCCGAGCTGGCGAGGCGCGGCGCGGATGTCGTGATCGTTGGCTCCGCTTCGTCGCCTGCGGCTGCGGGCGACGGCAGGGACATCGCCGATGCGATCGCCGGTGCACGTGTCGCGGGCAAGACCGCGAACGAAGCGACGGCGTACCGTGAGGGCGGCTACGACTTCGTCGTATTCGACCCGAACGCAGCTTCGGCGACGGCGCTGCAGGATGAGAAGATCGGCTACGTGCTGACGTTTCCGGCCGACCTGACCGACAACGAGGTCCGCACACTCGAGTCGTTCCAGCTGGACGCGATCGACATCGGCGTGTTGTCCGGGCCGCTGACGGTGCGCAAGCAGATCGATCTACGCCGCATCTTCGCGATGACGCGCAAGCCGCTGATGGCCACGATCGATGCGGCGATCTCCGTCGCCGAACTGCAGGCGCTGCGCGATACGAACGTGCTGGTGGTCGTGGTCGAAGGCGCCGAAAACGTCGAACGGCTGCGCAAGACGATCGATACGCTGCCGCCGCGCAGCCGCCGCAAGGACGACGATCGCCCGACGCCGCTGGTGCCGCACGCGGCGATGGAAGAAGAAGCGGAAGAGCACGACCACGATCACGACTAGCAGCGAAAGCGATCCACGAAGGACACGAAGATCACGAAGTGGGTCGTCGACAGGTGCTGGTGGAGAACGGCGACTCGCGGTTGACTCGCCGCACCCGCCCCGACCTCACCCCCATGCCCTCTACGCCGGAGAGGGCCATCGCCGATCGCAGTGATCGCCGCAGACCACCGGCGTCCGGGGTGACGTTAGCCGAACGCCCGCCGCGAATCGGCACGCGCGCGGCCGCATCGAGCCGCCCAGCACTACCTCGCAAAAGAACCCTCTCCGCCGGGCGCCTACGGCCCGTCGGGGAGAGGGTGGTCGCCGATCGCAGAGTCGCCGCAGAGACCGGCGACCGGGTGAGGTTCCCCGCTACTTCTTCTTCGCCGCGCCGCGCGACGCCGGCGCCTTGTATCCAGCGCCACCGGCCTTCTTCATCGCCTCGACGCCGTCCTTCGTGCTCATCAGCGGCGTCGTAACAAGCTTCGATACCGCACCGCCCGCCGATGCCGCTATCGAGAACGCGGCAACACTCACGTTGTTCGGCATGTCGACGATAGCGATCAGGTCGTACTTGCCGAACGAGAGGTATCCCGACAGCAACTTGCCGCCAAGCTTCTCGATCGACGGCCGCACCAACTCCAATCGATCCTGCGGATTCTTGACCATCGCGGCCCAGGCCTCCGGCTTGTATCCCACCTGCAGCATGTAGAGCGCCACGGATTCACCTCCGGCATCGTTTCGATGCCAACTCCCCGGCGCAGCCGCGCCGGCTCTCCTGTACGTGTAACGACTGTGCGCCAATCATACGACGCGCGCGCCTACCGTCAACCGCGAACGACGTGCCGCGCGCCGAGATCGCCATCAAGGCGCTCGGCGGGTAGCGGTCGTCGCATCACCACTCGTCGCGGATGCTCGCGCGGTCCGCCTCGACGCTCTCGAACCACGCCGCCAGCTCGGCCTGCATCCGCCGCACCCGCACGGGCTCCGTAGCCGCCAGGTCGCGCGACTCCGCCGGATCGGCGGCGATGTCGAACAGCTGCGGCGCGGGCGCCGTCGCGTACGCCCGCTCCGGCTCGGGACCGCGCGAAAGCGTCGTGTGCTGGTCCGGCTGCAACTTCGACAGCACGTCGATCTGAAGATCGGCCGGCGACACGCGCAGCAGCTCGTCGATCGCCGGCAGCACCAGCTTCCAGCGCCCGTCGCGCATCGCCGCGTTGCACTCGCCGGCGGGCGTGTAGCGATTCCACTGCCAGAAACGCCGCGCCGGCATCGCACCCGCCTCGCCGCGCAGCAGCGGCAACACGTCGACGCCATCGAGCCGGGCATCGACCGGTGGCGCGACGCCCGCGGCCGCGAGCAGCGTCGGCAGCCAGTCCGTGAAGTGCACCATCTCATCGATCTGCCGCGCGCCGGGCAACGCCGCCGGCCAGCGCACGATCATCGGCACGCGGATGCCGCCCTCGTACACCAGCAGCTTCGCGCCCGCGAACCCGCGGTTGAACCGCCGCGAGTCGTTCTCTCCCGCGCCCGTGAACTGCGGCCCGTTGTCGCTCGTGAACAGCACGATCGTCTGTTCGCCAAGGCTCCATCGGGCGAGCGCATCGAGCACGCGCCCGACGCCGCGGTCCATGCGGCGGATCATGCCGTAAATGTGGCTTACGGCGCTCGTGAACGCGCCGCTGTCGCGGAACGGCGCCAGGTCGTCTTCGAGCGCGTGGAACGGGTAGTGCGGCGCGCTGTACGCCAGCGTCAGGAAGAATGGTCCCGAGCGATGCCGCTCGATGAACGCGACCGCCTCATCGGTGAGCGCGTCCGTCATGTAGCGCCCGTCGCTCTTCGTGATCGCGCCGTTGCGGTCGAGCCGGTAGTCCACGTACGGCGACCAGCCGCCCGAAAACCCGGCGAACTCGTCGAAGCCGCGCTGGTTCGGATGGTAGCGCGCGTCGAGCGCGCCGTTGTGCCACTTGCCGGCCAGCCCCGTCGCGTACCCAGCCGCGCGCAGAAGATCCGCGATCGTCCGTTCGCGCAACGCCAAGCGGTCGAGGCCGCGCATCTCCAGCGTGTCCAGCGCGCCCGTCCGGTGCGGATACCGCCCCGTGAGCAGCCCGGCGCGGGCCGGCGCGCACACCGGAGACGCCGAGTAGTGCTGCGTCAGGCACACCCCCTGCGCCGCCAGCGCATCCAGCACGGGCGTCTGTGACAGGCCGCCGTTAAAGCAGCCGAAGTCCCCATACCCCATGTCGTCCGCAACAATGAGCACGATGTTCGGCCGGCTCAACACGATCCCTCAGTCCGCATCGCCCGTCACCCACTCCCGACGTTGTACACCGCTCGACGGGGAGGGGGCAGCGGGGCAGGGCCGCACCGGACAGCAGGCTGTAGAACCCAACCCCGGCGCGTTCGGTGCTCGAAGGCGGCGAGCGCCCGCTTCCAGAACTCATGCTGACAGCATGCTGTCAGCATGAGAGTATCGCGTTGGGTGGACTCCCGGCAGAATGGGGTCAGGCGGATCGCGGTACAACGCGATCCGTCACTGCGAACATCGTATCCGCCACCGGCTGCCGCCTCGGTGCGTGCCAAGTCACCATCAGAACACCCGCCGCGGGGTGACCTCAAATCGCCTGGAGGACCAAGATGCTCAGGTCGCTGACTCGCCTTTGCTACCGCCGCCGCCGATTCGTGCTGCTGGCCTGGCTCCTGCTCATCGTCGGACTCTTCGCGCTGTCGAGCGTGGCCGGCGGCGCATTCAGGACGGAGTTCGGGCTGCCGGGTTCGGAGAGCGATACCGCAAATCGCATCCTCCAACGTCACGGATTCGCAACGCGCGCCGGCAGTGACGCGCAGATCGTCTTCCGATCCGATAAGGGCATCGACGACCCAGCCGTGCGGCAGGCCATGGAAGGCCTGTTCACGCGCATCAGCAACGAAGTGAAGGCGGCGAGCGTCACGAGCCCGTACGCGGCGGAGGGCGCGCGGCAGGTCGCGCCGGATCGAAAGCTGGCGTACGGCGAAGTGCACTTCACGAAACGTGACGCGGAGGCGTCGCAAGTCGACGGCGATCAGATCAAGGCGCTGCGGAAGGGGATCGCCGTCGAGGGCTTGCAGATCGAACTGGGCGGCGACATGTTCCAGTCGCAGTCCATGCCAGCGAGCGAGGCGATCGGCATTCTTGCGGCGGTGATCATCCTCTTGATCGCGTTCGGGTCGCTGCTGGCGATGGGGCTGCCGGTGGTGACGGCGTTGTTCGGTGTCGGTTGCGGCGTTGCGCTGGTCAGCCTGACGACGCGCGTGCTAGCGGTGCCGGTGTTCACGACGCCGATGGCGGCGATGTTGGGCATCGGCGTCGGCATTGACTACGCGCTGCTGATCGTGACGCGGTACCGGCAGGGGTTGCGCGAAGGGTTGGAGCCGGAGGATGCGGTCGTACTGAGCATGGATACGGCGGGGCGATCGGTCGTCTTCGCGGGCATCACGGTCGTGGTCGCAGTGCTGGGGATGTTCCTGCTGAATCTGGATCTGGTGCGCAGCGTCGCGACGGGCGCCGCGCTCTCGGTGTCGATGACGTTGCTGGCTTCGGTGACGCTGCTGCCGGCGCTGCTTGGCTTTTCGGGCCGCAACATCGACAAGTTGAGCCTGCCGCACGGTAAGGCGCCACAGCGGTCCGACGACTCCGGGTCGATCTGGCACCGGTGGAGCCGGCTCGTGCAGCGCTACCCATGGTACGCGGCGATCATGTCGGTGGCGCTGCTCGTTGTCCTGACGATACCGCTCCTGTCGATGCGTCTCGGATTTGGAGATGCGGGCAACGGGCCCGAGGCGGACACGAGCCGCAAGGCGTACGACCTGTTGGCGGCGGGCTTTGGTCCCGGGTTCAACGGGCCGATGATCGTCGCTGTGGAGATGCCGGCCGGCGACACGAACATGAAGGCAGCGCAGGCGCTTGCGACGCAGATCAACGCCACGCAGGGAGTGAGTTTTGCATCGCCGGCGCAACCGAGCAGTGACGGTCAGGCAGCGCTCATCGTTGTGGTGCCGGCGAGCGCGCCACAGGAGAAGGCGACGGTGGACTTGCTGCATCGGCTGCGCGACGAGACGATCCCGGCGGCGCTCAAGGGAACGTCCGCTACGGCGAAGGTGACGGGCGGCACGGCGGCGTCGGAGGACTTTGCGGCGTACATCGGGCGGCGGATGCCGGTGTTCTTTGCCGGTGTGCTCACGCTATCGTTCCTGCTCCTCATGGTGGTGTTCCGCAGCGTGCTGGTACCGCTCAAGGCGGTGGTGATGAACATGCTTTCGATCGGCGCGGCGTTCGGCGCCATCGTCGCGGTCTTCCAGTGGGGTTGGGGCGCCAGCCTGATCGGCATCGGCAAGGCAGGCCCGATCGACGCGTGGGTCCCTATGATGCTCTTCGCCATCGTGTTCGGGCTCTCGATGGACTACGAAGTGTTTCTGCTGTCGCGCATCAAAGAGGAATACGACCGCACGGGCGACAACGCGAGTGCCGTCGCGGAGGGGCTCGCGGCAACGGCCCGCGTGATCACGGCGGCGGCGGCGATCATGATCTGCGTATTCGCGAGCTTCGTGCTGGGCGACGATCGATCGCTGAAGCTCTTTGGCTTCGGCCTGGCCTTCGCCGTGTTGATCGACGCGACGCTTGTCCGGCTGGTGCTGGTCCCCGCGACGATGGAGCTGTTGGGCCGGGCGAACTGGTGGCTGCCGACATGGCTGGATCGGATCTTGCCGGTCGTCCACGTCGATATGCAGGTCGAGCGGCCGGCGACGGAACCAACGGTGTGACAGCAGGCGCGGCAGCCTCCGGCCCCGATCCTCGTTGGCGGTTCGGGTTCGACCATCGATCCCTGCGGACGCAAGCGGCCGTATGGCGGGGCGAAGCCGACTGGACGGGCTGCAACGCCGGTTACCGCAGAGGAGGCCCAACGGTGACAAGCGCTCGATTCGTTACGCTGATGCTCTGGCTCGCCGGGCTGTTCTTCCTGGCGCCCGGGGTCTGGGCGTTCGCCGCGCCGCACTCGTTCTACGATCAGGTGGCGATGTTTCCGCCGTACAACCGCCACCTGCTGCACGATATCGGCGCGTTCCAGATCGGCATCGGCGTCGCGTTGCTGCTGGCGCTGCGGTGGAGCGACGCGCGGTTCGCCGCGCTATCGGGCGCGGGCGTGGCGGCGAGCGTCCACGTGATCTCGCACATCATCGATCGCGATCTCGGCGGAGACGGCGGGCAGACGGGCGTCTTCGCCGTGCTCGCCGTCCTGCTGCTCGTCGCGGCCGCGCTGCGATGGAACGCGGCAACGGGCGACTGCGGCTGATCCTCGTCCGGACGGCACGGCGGCCCCGTTACCGCTTCGCGCGTCAGATTGGCCAATCTGTGAAATCGGTGAAATCTGTGGTTGCAACCGCGCCTCGCGCTACGCGTCGAGCACTTCGGCATTGGGGTCGCGGGCGGGGTCGTTCTCGGGCAGGACGTCGGCGACCCAATCGCCGGCCTTCCAGGCAGGCACCGGCGTCGCGCACTCTGACTTCGGCACGAACTTCGATCGCTGCACGAGCTTCATCTGGTGGATGTAGCGCGGGCAGTTGGGGAAGACTTCGCGCGCGCTGACGCGGACGATGAACTGCGCCTCGGGGTAGTGCGCCATCAGCGGGTCATGCGCGTCGATCGTCGCTTCGCCGTTGAGGCGCATCCGCCAGCGGTTCTCGAAATCGATGAACAGCAGGCCGACCTGCCGCGTCTTCAAGACGTTGTCCATCGAGAGATACATGCCGTTGCCGTCGTAGTTGGGGAAGGCGATCGTGGTGTCATCGAGCACGCGCACGAAGCCAGGTTCGCCGCCCTTGTACGAGCAGTTGGCGTGCCCGAGCTCGTCGACGGTGGCGATGAAGAACATGTCCATGCGCTCGATGAACGCCTTGTCGTGCGCATCGATGTGGTCTTTGACGACGCTCTCTCGCAGGCGGTCGGCGAGGCGTTCCGTATCGAACTGGGCCTGCAGCGTGCGGTTGCCGTCGTGGTAGATGTCGGCCATGGCGTACCTCCGATCCTTTGGGGATGTATTCACAGATTACACAGAACACAAATGGAGCGCGGGCGCCCCGCCCGCAACTCGCCGGGCCAATGATCAGCCCTCGCACCGCCGCCAACACGCGATCCACGCGACGAACCCATCTCCCCTTCCCGCGTTGGGAAGGGGCCGGGGGTTAGGTCGGGGCGGGGTGCGGCATTACGCGCCGACGCTCAATTCGGAAGTCACCCGCGGCGGAGCGGAAACTCCCGCACCGCTGCTACAAATGGAGCGCGGGCGCCCCGCCCGCAACTCGCCGGGCCAATGATCAACCCTCGCACCGCCGCCAACGCGACGCCGCAAGCAAAGGCCGCCGTCCTCTAGGCGGGGAAGAGGACGGCGGCGGGAGACGACGAACGTGTGATCCGGGCGCTATCCGTAGACCGCCTCGGCGTGCGACGCGCTTGCCGGCACGCCGCTGGTCTGATCCTGGAAGTGCGAGAACACGGCCCAGAGCATGATGCCGAAAGCGAACATCTGGAAATCGCCAAACCAGATGACGATCCGCACGGTGTTCCAGTCGATGTAGTGCTGTCCGCCGGGCATCGCGACGTCGGACAGCGTGACGAGCGCGACGGGCGCGACGATGCGGCCGATAGCGGCGAGCAGCGCCCAGAACGCCGCCCAGCGCGTCGTGCCGTCGGAATCGAGCAGCCAGAGCGCGCAGCCGAGGTTCAGCAGGTAGATGATGATCGACTCGAGAAAGTTGTCGCGGAGCACCCAGCTGTGCCCGTACGGGAGATTGAGCTCGGCGCCCTGGTGCAACGGCATCCCCTGCTGCAGGTAGATGGCCGTGGGCACCGTGATCAGCGAAGAGATCGCGAGCCAGAGAAACGGCATGTACCAGCGGTGAAGAAAGTCCCAGGTCATAGCGAGGGCATCGTAATCCCGGCATCAGGATCTGTGTATCGGGGAACCCCCTCGGTTTTCCCTCCACACGCACAGCACCCCAGCCTCCCACATCCCGCTTCCCGCTTCCCGCATCCCGCCTCCCGCTTCCCGCCTCCCGCCTCCAACCTCCGACCTCCAACCTCCAACCTCCAACCGGCCTATTCCGCGGCGGCTTCGGCGTGACTAGACTGTAGGTACCGAACGGATCCCCTCGTACGAGATACAGAAGGAGTCGAACCATGACGCGGAGTATTCTCACCTCTCTCGTCTCCCGCGGGCTGCGGAGCATTGACCGAGTATCGTCGCCCACCGTCGCCGAGGCGCACTGCGACATCCCCTGCGGCATCTACGACCCGCACCACATGCAGGTAGCCGCCCTGACCGTCATCCGCATGCACCAGCTCATCGAAGCACTGGAGCGCCCCGCGGCCGATGCTCCGGCGGCGGCGCGCGACAAGACCGCGAACTCGATGGTGCGGTACATCAACGCGAAGGAAGAGCACTCGGAGATCGTCAAGAAAGAAGTGCGGGTGATCTGGGGCGACTACTTCAAGCCGGAGCACCTGGAGAAGTACCCGGACCTGAACGACGTGGTGTGGGGGATCCTGAAGCTGGCCGGGAAGACGAAGCAGGAAGTCAACATGCAGTTCGCGCAGGATCTGCTGGCGCAGACGCAGAAGTTCGCCGAGATCTTCTGGGACACGAAGGGCGTGAAGACGAAGCGCGTGCCTTCGAACCAGGGCGCCGCGGGCGGTGAGTTCGTGGTGCCGGCGTAGGGCCGACCGGGAACAAGGATTGCGCGGATTTCACGGAGTGGTTGGCCGGGGGTATCTACCCGCTCGCCTCGGCGAGCGGGCCGGCCCTCTCCGGGATATCGTGCCGAGTGGTGAGGTACGCGGGCTGAAAGCCCGCGCCACGAGTCGTGCGCGCACGGGACGTCGTGCGCGACGCGCGCGAGGTGATACATGCGGCAAGCACTCGCTGCGATGGTGATGGTAGCGGTGGTCGCGCGCGTGATGCGCACGGTGGGCATGCCCGTGCTGTCGCGCTACGTCGTCGATGGCACAAGCATGGAGCCGGCGTTTCGGGCGGGCGACCGCGTGCTGGTGAGCCGCCTGGCGTTCCGTCGGCGCGCGCCACGCGCGGGCGAGGTCGTCGTGCTGCGCGATCCGGAGCGTCGCGGGCACGTGCTGCTGAAGCGGATCGCGAAGGCGCCGGACGCCGCCGTGCCGGTGGCGGCGCATCTGTATGTGCTGGGCGACAACACCGCCGAGAGCCGGGATTCGCGGGCGTTCGGCACCGTACACCGCGACGAGATCATCGGAAAGGCGTGGCTCAAGTACTGAGCACGCCGCCCACCGTCTCCCGTCACCGCGAAGCGCGTCCGGCTACAACCAACCTTCGGGGGCGTCCGGGGCCCAGGTGAGGCCAAGCAGGGAATCGCCGCGGTCGCGGTCGACGTGCTCGAAGATGCGCCACTCTTCGGGCTCGACATCCATCTCGATAGCCGGATAGCCGATGGGTTCGCCGGTGCCGTGACACACGAAGGTCTTCGGATCGAAGTGCGGTACACCGTAGGCATCGGCGATTGCCTGGCCGACGGACTGCTGCCAGGACGATGGCTCGATGCCTGCGCGCGGGATGCGCGTCTCGGGATTCATCACGCGGAAACTGACCGGGTGCGCCATGCGTCCGGCGCTCAGCACGCGGCCGCCGGGTACGATCCCTGCGGCGACGACGGCGGCGCGTTCGAGCGCGCCGAACAGGCCCCGCCGCCGGAACCGCGGGTCGATGCAGCAGATGCCGGCGAAGATCACGGGCTGCCGCGGCAGTTGCGGCAGGTCCATGACACGCATGTCGCCGAGAGAGAATCCTGCCGGCGTATCGCCGTGCATCGCGATCGCCGCGTAGCGGAGCTTGGCGAACGACTTCTCCAGGTAGGCGCGATTCGCCTGGCGATAGGCGATGTCGAACAGCGTGTTCATGGTCGCGCGATCGGCCGCGGTGAGGTCCGCTGTGGCCTTCGCAGTGATGGTGATGCCGGCGAGGTCGGGCGGGCGTGGCACGCCTCAGTTTGGACCACACGGGCACCGAGGCACAGCGCTAGCGGATGGACGATGGCGGGTAGAAGATGGACGCCCTACCTCGTCGTACGAACATGAGGCACTTAGCCTCGCGGCAGCGCCGCCGATACTCCCTATGTGAGATTGATTGGGTCGGCGAGGGCGTGGCGCGGGCGGCTGCCGTTTGCGCTTGTGTGCGTGGCGGCCGCGCTGTCGCTGGCGATGCGCTGCACGGGCGACAAGCCGCTGCCCGCCGCACCCGCACTTGGCGATACGCCGGGCGCGAGTTCCGGCGCCGCGACAACGGGCACGCCTGAGGCGAACCGCTCGCCCGTGCGAGCCGTGCTCGGGCTTCGCTGCTCATACGCCAGCAAGTTCCTCCGTGATCGCTACGGGCTGGCGGAAGGCGCCGGCTGCGTGATCCTGCGCGTCGACGATCATAGCGGCGCGCAGCGGGCCGGCCTCCGCGTCGGCGACAAGATCGTCCGCCTCGATGACACCCCGATCACGAGCGGCCGCCAGTTCACCTGGGCGTTCGAAGGCGTGCCGGGGCAGATCCGCCGGACATTCGTCGTTGAGCGCCGGGAGCAACTGCTGCGACTGAAGGTCACGCTCGGCCCGCGCGCGGATCGTCCCGCCGACGATCCGTATGCGGAGTATCTCATCGCGCGCGGCAATTCGAGCGACCGCACGGCGGTCATGTACTACACGCGTGCGCTCGAACGCGATCCGGCCTTCGATCTTGCGTACGCGTATCGGGGCGAGATCTACGCGAACGGGCCGTTTACGGGTCCCGGCACGCCGCTCCTTGCGGCGTCGGATCTGCTCAAAGCCCTGGAACTCGATCCGGATCTTGCTGAGGCGCACGAGCGTTACGCGATGTTCCTCGCCTCCGGGCGCAAGGATGTTGACGGGGCGATCGCGCACCTTGACCGCGCGGCTGCCATCGCACACTGCAACGCGCCGCTGCAAAGCTGGGATCTCGATTGCGGAGAGATCCTCCTGTCGCGCTCCGACGTGTACCGGCTGCGCGGTCAGGGGGCCGACATGAAGTTCGCGGCGGCCGATGTTCAAGCGACGATCGACGTGTCCGGTGTGGATCGGCGACGCCAGGGCTTGTGGCCCGCGCCGGCGCAGAATCCCGCTCACGCCACTCACGACGGAAGGACGTGCATCCGCGACGAGAACGTCTCAGTGCCTTGTTCGTTGGTCCTCATCGACAAGTCGAAGGGCGACGTCGAGGCGGACGAGGCGAGTGTGCGCAAGATCCTCGCCGACTTTCCGGGTGAGCCGATGAACGAAGCGCGATTCCAGCTCGCGCAGCTCATCGCGAACCGCGGAGGTTCGATGGACGAGGTCGTCGACCAGCTCAACCTGGCCTATGCCGATGCGCATTGCGACACGCAGTTCTTGGAGAGCCTGTGCGGGAAGTATGTGTTCGCGCGAGCGGAATCGTACGCGGTGCGAAACGCGGCAGGAGACGTACAGCGCGCGACGGCTGATCTGCAACGCCTCATACCGCTTCGAGCATGGGGCGATGTGGCGAAGCAAGCGCTGACGGATTTGAACGCCGGCGGTTGAACGCGGTGGGGTAGCGGCCCGCACGCGATCAGAACGGCTTGAACTCGGGGAGCCAGATCATCACGGGCAGGAGCAGCACCATGACGATGCAGATGACGATGGGCACGTTGTCGTCGAGGAGGGTTTGCAGTTCGTCGGTGGTCGTACCGCGCTTCTTCGATTTCAGCGTTTCGATCTGCACGCGGTTGAGGGCGTGGCCGAGGATCGGCACGCAGACGAAGAGGATGATCAGGTAGCAGATCTCCAGCGCGAGCAACCAGCCGGTGGTGAAGAAGTTGAACTGGCCATCGGCGGCCAGGAACACGCCCGTCGCACCTACCGCGATTGTGCCCGGCAGCAGGAAGAGCTTGTGACCCGTCGAGGCATCCTCGAAGGCGAGGAGCTGGCGGTCGAAGTCGGTTTCGCGCCAGCCGCGCCAGAGGGCGACGATAACGGCGCCGAGCCCCATCATCATGAGGAAGAGCGACGCGAAGTGGAGCGTGCGGATGATCTCGGTGGTGGTGCTCATGGGCGGGCGCTGGGCGCGATAATGGAGGATGGAAGATGGAGGACGGATCCAGGTCGCAGGGCGGGAGATCGATGGCCGTCCATCTTCCACGCTCCATCTTCCACCGTCACGGCGGATGCGACTCGGTCGTCGCTGACGGACTCAGGCACCGGCGGCACGGACGGGCTCACGCTGCGTCCCCAGCAGCCCGGCATCAACGCCGGCGCGGAGCTGCTTCGCCGCGCCGATGAAGTCGCGGAAGAGCGGATGCGGGCGATCGGGCCGCGAGCGGAACTCCGGGTGGAACTGCGAGCCGAGCATGAACGGGTGGCCGACGATCTCGCAGATCTCGACGAGGCTGCCGTCGGGCGAGGTGCCGCTGGCGATGAGGCCGGCCGCTTCGAGCCGCGCGCGATAGGCGTTGTTGAACTCGTAGCGGTGGCGGTGCCGCTCGATGACGTCGGGGACGCCGTAGGCGGCCGCGGCCTTCGTTCCGGGGATGAGCTTGCACGGGTAGCCGCCAAGGCGCATCGTGCCGCCCTTGTCCTCGATGCCGAGCTGCTCGCTGAGCATGCTGATCACGGGGTGCGGCGTCTGCTGGTTGACCTCGGTGGAGTTCGCGCCGATCAGTCCGAGGACGTTGCGCGCGTACTCGATCACCATCATCTGCAATCCGAGGCAGACGCCGAGGTACGGGATCTTGTTCTCGCGGGCGTAGCGCGCCGCTTCCAGCTTGCCTTCGATGCCGCGGCCGCCGAAGCCGGGGCAGACGAGGATGCCGTCGACGCCATCGAGCAGCGGGCCGACGGGCTCCTGCTCGAGCTTTTCGCTGTGGATCCAGCGGAGATTCACCTTGACGAGATGAGCGATGCCGGCGTGGATCAGCGCCTCCTTGATGGAGAGGTAGGCGTCGTGCAGCTCGACGTACTTGCCGACGACGGCGATATCGACGCTGCCCTGCGGATGCTCGAGCCGCTCGACCATCTCGCGCCACGGGGCGAGGTCGCGCGGCGACGCGTCGAGGTGCAGCAGCTCGATGACGTAGTCGCCGAGGTTCTCGTCCTGCAGGACGATCGGCACCTGGTAGATGCTTTCGACCGTCGGCAGCGAGATGACGCCGCGTTCCTGCACGTCACAGAACAGCGCGATCTTGCGGCGAAGATCGGCGGTGACTTCGTGGTCGGCGCGGCAGAGGATGACATCGGGCTGGATGCCGGCGCTTCGCAGCTCGCGGACGGAGTGCTGCGTGGGCTTCGTCTTCAGTTCGTTGGTGGAGCCGACGTGCGGCAGGAATGTGACGTGGATCGAGAGCGTGTCTTCGGGCCGCTCCTCGCGCCGGATCTGGCGGATCGCTTCGAGGAACGGCTGCCCTTCGATGTCGCCGACGGTGCCGCCGACCTCGACGATCACGACCTGCGCGTCGCGGCCAATGGCGCGCACGTGCGACTTGATCTCGTTGGTGACGTGCGGGATCGCCTGGATCGTGCCGCCGAGAAACTCGCCCTTGCGCTCCTTGGCGATGACGGACTGGTAGATCTGTCCGGTCGTGACGGAGCTGGCTTTCGTCAGCTCTTCATCGATGAAGCGCTCGTAGTGGCCGAGGTCCAGGTCGGTCTCGGCGCCGTCGCTGGTGACGAAGACTTCGCCGTGCTGGTAGGGCGACATCGTGCCGGGATCGACGTTGAGGTAGGGATCGAGCTTTTGGATGGAGACGGAGATGTTGCGGCTCTTGAGGATGCGTCCGAGGGCGGCTGTCGTGATGCCTTTGCCGACGGAGCTGACCACGCCGCCGGTCACAAAAATGTACTTTGGCATGCTCTCCTGCGGGGCCGGGGGAAGCCATAAACCATGAAAGCGGCATCTCTGGGGATGCCGCCCATCAGGAGTGTATCGGGAGGACCGTGGGCCGGGCAAGATCGTGATGGTACCCACGAGCTACGACGAGGAGGGGGACGAGGATTACGCGGATTTCACGGAGGAGGGGACGCGGCCCACGGATTGGGCAGGGGGGACATGAAGCGCGGGCGCCCCGCCCGCAATCTAGCTCCGGGCGCCGAGCGCCCAGGCGGTACGGACGTCGCGGCGTCCCAGCCCGGGGCCTTCCCACTACAAACTACTCACTACAAACTACGAACTCGTCCCCCCCTTCTTCCCCCACACCAGATCGTCTGCAACAGTGAACGAGCGGCTGGTCGAGCGGGCATCGGAGCGTGCGTGCGCCTATCGCGGATCCCCTACAAGTATCTGGTCGCGATTGTGTTCATCTTTGGTCTGTTCATGGACCTGATGGATATGACGATCGTCAATGCGGCGATCCCGAGCCTGCGCCGCGACTTCAACGCCAGCACGTCGCTGGTCGAATGGACGGTCACGGGATATCTGCTGAGCCTGGCGGTGGTGATCCCGGCCGCGGGGTGGCTGTCGGACCGCTTCGGGACGAAGCGGATCTTCATCCTGGCGATGGGCATCTTCGTGGTGGCGTCGGCCGCGTGCGGGCTGGCGCAGACGATCGAGCAGCTGATCGTGTTCCGGTTCTTGCAGGGCATCGGCGGCGGCATGATGACGCCGGTGGGGACGGCGATGCTGTCGCGAGAGTTTCCGGGCACGGAACGGGCGAAGGCCTCGGCGATCCTATCGATACCGGTCGTGCTGGCACCGACGATGGGGCCCGTGCTGGGCGGATATCTCATCGAGTACGTAAGCTGGCGCTGGATCTTCTACGTGAACCTGCCGGTGGGGATCGCGGGGATCGCGATGGCGTTGACGGTGCTGAAGGAGCACCAGGAGGCGTACGCGCAGCGCGGGTTCGACGTGCCGGGGCTGCTGACGGGCAGCGGGGCAGCGGCGATGGTGTTGTACGCGGTGTCGCGCGCGGGCGCGGAGGGCTGGGGCTCGTCGCAGGTCGTCGGGTTCGGGCTGGGCGGGCTGGCGCTGATGGCGGTCTTCACCGTGATCGAGTTGACGGTGAAGTATCCGATCCTCGATCTGCGGCTGTTCAAGCGCTGGCTGTTCGCCTCGGGCAACCTGATGATGATGCCCGCGTTCGCGGCGTTCGGAGGCTTCGGTCTGCTGCTGACGTTGTTCTTGCAGGATCTGCGGGGATATTCGGCGCTGCAGGCGGGGCTGCTGCAGGCGCCGTCGTCGCTGGGCACGGCGATCTCGCTGCCGCTGGCGAGCGTGCTCTACCCGCGCATCGGCCCGCGGCGGATGATGCTGGGCGGGTTCGGCTTCGCGGCGCTGACGATGCTCCCGTTCTACTTCGTTGGACTCGATACGCCGGTCTGGGTGATGATGGTGCTGCTGGTGGTACGCGGCATGCCGTTCGCGTTCGCGGCGGTAGCGTCGCAGACGCTGCTGTTCGGGCCGATCGAGAGCGAGAAGCAGGGGCCGGCGGCATCGATCTACAGCACGCTGCGGCAGGCGGCGGCGTCGTTCGGCGTGGCGCTGATCATCACGATCGCGCTCAACCGCACACGCGCGCATGAGGCGGCGACGATCGCGAGCCAGCACCTGGCCCCAACGGCCGAGCTCCAGCGCCACGCCGCGGTGGCGGGCTTTCATGACGCCTACCTGGGGGTGTTCGCGCTGATGGCGGTGCCGTTCGTGCTGGCGTTCTTCATCAACGACAAGCGGGCGGCGGCGAGCCTGCGCCAGCGGATGCAACCGCCGCAGATCGAGCCGGCCTGACGCCCGCAGGCCGGATCAGATGCCGGGCCGAGTCGCCGCGGGTACATCTGGCACCTGCGCTGCTCCGTCGAGGTACCAGATGCGCGTTGCGCTGATCCACTTCGTACCGAGCACGGTGGGCGTCTGGATTCCGGCGCTGTCCAGCATCAAGTCGCCGCCCCGGCCATTGAAGTAGTGGTTGAAGAGCGCGTCCGGCCGGTCCACCCAGTCGACAACGAAGCGCCCGGGCAACTTCGTCAGCCGATACGTGATCTCACTGAGAATCTCGCCCGCACCATCGAGCAGCGTTGCGTCCACGATCCCTCGCCCCCCAAAAACGTCAACTCTGTACCGCCCGCCCGTTCGTTCGTTCGGGCGGCATTGCGAGGACCGTACACACTGAGAAGGCTTGCCGCGCGCTGCGCGGGTCGCCGAGGGCGGAGTTATCGATGTGGCCGCTGGCAGATAGCGTGCTCGCGGCAGTTCGGCGCCGAGCACTCGATCACGGTATCTCGCTGATGCTCGTAGCAGATGGCGCAGACCTCGACGGAGAGCAGCCGGCTCTTCGCCACGTCCCAGCGCATCGTGTCGTGCGCCGACTGCAACCGCGGGCGCGCCGTCATGACTTGCCAGTCATGTGCGTGTCGAATGCCGAGCGCGGAGTCCTGTGATTCACTCATCGTTGCACCAGCCTGACTGCGTACCGGATCGGGTCGATCTGCCATGACGTTACCTCCCTGCGAGCGCCGGCTCATCGATAGTGCCCGCGCGAGTCGGGGCGCGTCAACTCGCCGTTTGCCGGACCGGCGCGCATGGCGCGAAGCTCTTCCCACTTGACGCGGGTCTGCGCTTCGAGTGATCGCACCTGTGCCGAGTCCAGGCTGGGTGACGCGCGCAACTTGCGCAAACGATCCGAGAGTGCGCCGATATCCATCAGAATCCGCCGTTCGGGTTCGCTCGTGCTTCGATCGCTCATGGTTACCGCTACTCGCGGGCGGGCAGCCCACCGGGGGGCTGGCGTCGCGGAGCAGGTACTCCTTCGGCAACGGTGAATCGTCGCCATGCGCGCGGTAAGAATCGACACTGGACGGGAGATGCACCGCGAACGCACGGCCCGGCACTACGTCCCGAGCAGGGACTGCGCTCCGGCCGAACGCCACCGCGAGGGCGGACGGTAGAAGTGGCTGTTAACAGTGTAGCACGTGGGCGGGGCGACCCCGGCGCAGGCGCCGATCGGAAGCCACGGATGCCGGGCGGCCTGTGCAGGAGGCTGCACCGTCCGCAGCTCGGCCGGGGAGCCGCATCATCGATCGTACGCGCGGAGCGCGCGACAATGCGACCGTGACACGTTCAGCACGCGCGCCGCTTCGCATCGACCTCGCCGGAGGATGGACCGACGTGCCGGCGTTTGCCGACGCGGAGGGGGGCGCCGTCGTCAACGTGGCGCTGAAGACGTACGTGCGCGGGACGCTCAGCGATGACGGCGCGATCGCCTACGCGCATGACGTCCGTGTTGCGGGGCTGGGGTCATCGGCGTGCGAGCACGTGCTGACGGCGGCGCTGCGTGACGCCGATGCGGACCTCGACGACATCGCCGAGGCGGCGTTCGCGGCGGAGTCGGCCGAAGGCGTCGCCGGAGGGCGGCAGGACCAGTACGCGGCCTGCTACGGCGGCCTGAGCTACATGACGTTCACCCGCGCCGGCGCGCCCGGCGGGCCGGTGGCGATCGAGCGGCTGGAGATGCCGGAGGGGCACCTCGAAGCGCTCGAGAAGCGGCTGGTGCTCGTCGACAGCGGCGTCGCGCGGCTCTCGGGCGAGATCCACTCCGCGGTATGGGCGGCGTACGCGCGGCACGACGATACGGTGACGGGCGCGCTGCTGGCGCTGAAGCAGTACGGCAGAGCGATGCGCGACGCGATCGACGGCAGCGATTTCGGCGGCATCCGGCACGTGCTGAACGAGAACTGGTTGCAGCAGAAGCGGCTGCACGCGAGCGTGACGAACGACGCTATTGAATCGATCTTCGCGCTGGCAATGAAGAGCGGCGCCAGCGCAGGCAAGGCGTGCGGCGCGGGCGGCGGCGGCGCGCTGGTCTTCTACGCATCGTCGGAGGGCGACGCGGTCGCGCTGCGACGCGCGCTCACAGTCGCCGGGCATCCGGTGATCGATGTCGCGTTCGACTTCGAGGGGCTCGTCGATGAATGACCCGCGCTCGCCGCTTTCGCCCGCGTAGGGGTAGGGCTCGCCCTACCCTGTCTTCGACCACGCGCGCTCGCCCCGCACAACGAACCGGAGGTTCAACATGAAGGACCAGGCCGAACCCATCTCCATCACCGCGACCGCCGCCACGATCACCGAGCCGTGGCAGCCGCACGATCTCGCGCACGTCAACGACTCCGTCGTGCGCCTTGCACGAGTCGAAGGTGCCTTTCCGTGGCACCATCACGACGAGGATGAGTTGTTCATCTGCTGGCAGGGCGCGTTCCGCATCGAGATGCGCGATCGCGACACGGTGACGCTGGCGCAGGGCGAGCTGTTCGTCGTGCCGCGCGGCGTGGAGCATCGCCCGGTCGCGGATGCGGCGGCGTACGCGCTGGTGATCGAGCGCGCCGAGACGAAGCAGTACGGAAACTGATGGATCACAGCCGCCCCCGGCTGTGCGTCCGGCGCGTCCGGACCGACGGTGTACGACGCCGCGCGTCACGCATGCCCGCCGCGTGCGACTGCCACTCCGACTGCGGGCAGTTGGTCGCGGGCCGAAGTCTCTACCGCACCCACGCCCGGATCGTGTCGTAGACGCGCGGGTCGCAGGGCATGCCGCCGGCGCCGGTGGGCGTGGCGTGCACGAGCGGTAGCGTCGCCGTACGCGCATTGGCGATGATGCCGCGCGCGAGGGCGCTGTCGGCGCTGACGAGGCCGTCGGAACCATCGCGCCAGGCGCCGCCGGCGATGAATCCGTAGTGCACGCCGGTCGCCGGTGCTGACGACGACGCATTGAGCGCCTGGAGGAACGCCGATCCGGCCCGCATCTCGCTTCCGCCGAGATCTCCCAGCAGCGACGGCCCGGCGTCCGGCATGATGCCCAGGTGCGGCGTGGCGATGGTGATCAGGTTGCGCACCGATGCCGCGATCGTGCGGCCGCCGTTCCACGCGCCGGGCTCGACCGCGGCGCGCGCGACCAGGCCGCCCTCGCTGAACCCGATGATGTCGAACGCCACGCCGGGGTAGCGCGCTATCGCATCGCGCAACCAGGCGGCGTTCTCGCCGATATCGAGCGCGGACGGGTACGCGTACGCGAGCACGCGGTCGTACGTGCCGCGCATCGCCGCTGCGAGCTGCAGCTCGCAGCCATCCCACGGCGACGAGTTCCAGCCGTGGACCAGCAGGACGTTGCGCGCGCCCGGCGCAAACGCGTCGCCGACGAGCGCGCGGCGCTGCCATGCGGTCAGCATCCACCCCGGCGCGACGACCCACGACGTCAACCGATCGACGCTGGCCTCCAGCGCGTTGCGCGCCGGATCGGGCGACGACACGAGCGCGCCCCAGAGGCCGTCGCTGTCGAGCGCGTAGAGCACCAGCTGCCGTTCGTCGCTGATGTTCCATCGCGACAGCAGCGCGTCGCTGTAGGGGATGCGTACGCGCGCGGACCGGGCCAGGGTCGCGGATGACGCCGCGCGCACGATCGTGAGGTCGGGGAACATCGGGAGCGTGGGTTCGGTTGCGGCGTCGAGCGTGATGGTCGCGCCGGCGCTCAGCGCGCCGGGCGGGAGATCGATGCTGGCGCCGGCGATCGGGCTCGCGGTGTCGGCGACGGCGATCGTGCCGCCGGTCGCGGCGCTGATGCTGAGCGCGGCGGCGTGGGCAGCCGCCGGCTCGACCGGCGCGAGCGGAGGATCGGCGGCAACGGATCGCGCGGCGGACGCGCGGCCGCCGCACGAAGCCGCGGCGAGCGAGCCGAGCGCGAGCACAGTGAGCATGAAGATCGCGGCTGCGGCCGAACGCACGGCAACCACCTCGGGTCCCGTCGCGCGCCGCGTGGCGCAGAGGCATCCGGCCCGGGCGAGGGGCGTATGGCGCGGCGATCCGTCGCCCCGCGGTACATGGGTCCGTAGGGGTATCGGCCGTAGGGGAGTAAGGGTTTAGGCGTAAGGGAGTGCTGGATGTTGGCAGTTAGAAGTTGGAGGTTGGAGCCGTCGAAGCCAATCTGCGAAATCTGTGCAATCTGTGCAATCTGTGGTTCCCCTGACGTTCACACCAGCGTCTCGTCGTACGCGATCTCGTTCTTCGCGATCAGGTCGCGGAACCAGTAGCCGCTGTCTTTCACCGTGCGCTTCAGCGTATCGAAGTCGGTGTACGTGAGGCCGAAGCGCTGGCTGAAGCCCGTCGCCCACTCGAAGTTATCGAGCAACGTCCACGCGTAGTAGCCGCGCAGATCGCACCCCTCATCGATCGCGCGCGCGATCTGCCCGATGTAGCCGTCGTAGAAGTCGATGCGCTCCTGGTCGTGCACGCGCCCGTCGGCGCCGGGCGCGGTGGGGTACGAGCAGCCGTTCTCGGTGACGTAGATCGGCGGGTGGCCGTAGTCGGCGTCAACGCGCTTGATCATCTGGTACAGCGCGGCCGGCCACACTTCCCAGTTGAAGGCCGTGCGCGGACCCTCGCCCTGCGACTGCCCGGCGCCCATGTTGCGATCACGATCGTCGGCGTGGACGATCGTGCGCGTATAGAGGTTGATGCCGATGAAGTCGAGCTTGTCCTTGATCAGCTCCATGTCGCCGGGACGGATATCCATGCGCGCAAGCATCTTCTCCTGCTCGAGGTAGGCGACCGGGTAGGTGCCCTTCACCAGCGGGTCGAGGAACCAGATGTTCGTGAAGGCGTGACGGCGCTCGGCCGCGGCGCGATCTTCGGCGCTCTCGGTCTTCGGATACATCGGCGACATGTTGAACGCGGTGCCGATCGACAGGCCGGGCTTGCCGGTCGCGCGCATCGCGCGGAGCGCGGCCGTCTGCGCGAGGTTGACGACGTGCGTCGCGCGCAGCATGTACTGCGAGTCGCGGATACCGGGCGCGTGGTGCCCGAAGAGCATGCCGACCATCGTGAAGATCGAGGGCTCGTTGAAGATCATCCAGTTCTTCACGCGATCGCCCAGCGCGTTGACGCAGACCTCGGCGAACTTCGCGAACTTCGGGACGATGTCGCGGTTCGTCCAGCCGCCGTCGTCCTGCAGCGCCTGCGGCAGGTCCCAGTGGTACAGCGTCGGGAACGGCGTGATGCCGTTGGCCAGCAGCTCATCGACGAGCCGGCTGTAGTAGTCGAGCCCGGCCTGGTTGACGGCGCCATCGCCGCCCGGGAAGACGCGCGGCCAGGCGATGCTGAAGCGATAGCCCCGCATGCCGAGGCTCTTCATGATCGCGACGTCTTCCTTGTAGCGATGGTACTGGTCGCAGGCGACATCGCCGGTCTCGCCGTTGAGGATCGTGCCCTCGGTGTGGCTGAAGCGATCCCAGATCGATTCGCCTTTGCCGTCCTCCTGCCACGCGCCCTCGACCTGGTACGAGGCAGTAGCGGTACCCCACGAAAAGCCAGCGGGGAAGGTGGTGGTTTTCATGGTGCGCTCCCGAGTCGGGCACGCCAGCGCGTGCCACTAACGACGTCGTGTTTCGGATCCTGAGTGTACGAGGCAGTGGTTGAACGATCCATGACCGGCAGAAATTGCCGGGACGAGAATCGTGCGGAGGCTCCGCTCTCACGTGCCCGCGGCACGGCCTGATGGGTGGCGGCCGATCGTTGCGATGGCAACCAGGCGATGCATCAAATCCGCCGCCTCCGCGTTGTCCAGCCCTTGTTCGCGAGTGAGCGAGTGCCAGGTGGCGAACGCCAGCGCGTGGCCGATCGCGGCGACCACGTCCTTGCGGGCACCGCCGCGCGGGCGACGGCCTCCCACGAGCGTGTCGCGGGCGGCGCCCAGATAATCACGGTATCCACCCAGCAATTGCTTGACGATGGGCATCGTCGCTTCATCGCGCAGGATGTTCTCCATCATCTGCCGGGTGTGACCGTAGTGAGCGTAGAGTTCCAGCAAGGCGACGGCCAACCGCTCGTCGGGGTCCACGATCGCCGCCCAGCGATCGAGCTCCGGAAAGGGATTGGCGTTCATCCAGTGAGCCGTGCATGCGGCGAATAGCGCCGCTTCGTCCGGGAAGTAGCGATAAAGCGTGGAGCGGCGGACGCCGGCGTGCTTGGCTACAGCGCTGATCGAAGTACGCGAAGGGCCGAGCGTGCCGTGCAGTTCCACGGCACTTTCGGTGATGCGCCGGGCCGTCAGTGCCTCGAGCTCGGCGCGCCGTTTCTTACGATAGGGGCGCTTTTCGTCGGTCACTCATGTCCTACGATTATTGACACCGGGGGTCCATGTCATTAGAATACAGCGGACAGCAGTGTCCAATCAAAGGAGGTCGCATGGGACAGGCAGCGAAGGTCGTGGGACCCAACGATGGCAGGTCCGGGTTCTTGGGAAGTATCGGCGTTCGATTCATCATAGATGGCGACGAGACCGGCAGAGGTTTCTCGATGGTCGAACACCCCATGTCCCCGCGAGCGTTGGCCGCCCCGCTTCACCGGCATGCGCGCGAAGACGAATACAGCTACATCTTGCAGGGTCGGGTCGGCGCGATGCTGGGCGACGAAGTGCTGGTGGGAGGCCCCGGCGATCTGATCCACAAGCCGCGCAACCAGTGGCACACGTTCTGGAACGCTGGCGACGAACCGGCACGGATCCTGGAGATCATCTCGCCTGCCGGATTCGAGGAGTTTTTCGCCAAACTCGTGGACCTCGGCGGCGTCACGCGGGCGGAACCGCAGGCCCTGGTGGAACTTTGTGCCCAGTACCAGCTCGAGATGAACCCGGAAAGCGTGCCCGGCCTCGTGGAGCGATTCGTCCTCCGCTTCCCGGGCGAACCAATCTGAGGGTGCGGGCACGAGGAGATCGTTGGCACGCGGTAGCGTGCCCCTCGCGTCGCAACATTCTTCCCGCGGACGCGCTGACGCCTCTACAAGTATTCCACGGAGTCCGGCACACCGGATCGCCTCGTTATTCGCCGGCCCTCGCCGATGCCGCGTGCGATCTGCCGCGCGCGGCGACTTCACGCTCGAACGCGACGGCATCGATCGGCTGATGCGAACGGAAGGGTTTGCTGAACCGCGAATCAAGCAGATCTGCCGTTAACGATCCTTCTCGCTCAAGCTGCTGCTCTTGGCTGCGCGTTCCGTGAGTTCTTCATCGACGTGCAAGCTGCCGTCTTCGCGCGTGTAGAACAGCCGCTTGAAGTCGATGCCAAGTTCCCGAAACCGGGCGCCGCCGCCCTCGTGGCGCTCGACGACCGTCATCACGAGCACGACGTTGCAGCCGGCGGCCTGCGCCGCCTTCGTCGCCTGCATCGCCGCGCCGCCCTGCGTGACGGCGTCTTCGACGATGGCGACGCGGCGGCCTTCACGGATCAGCGGCGAGCCGTCCTCGGTGGCGGCGGCACGCATGCTGGCGAGCGCCTCCGGGCCGTGGTCCTTGGCCTCGGCGCGGCCGAAGAACGTCGGCAGCAGGTGGCCGGCGTCGAGTGCGGCGCACCCGACGGCATCGGCGATCGGGATGCAGCCGGCGGCGAGCCCGCCGACCGCCTCGGCGCCGGAGCCGAGCACGGCGGGCGCCATCAGCTCGCCGATGATCTTCGCGTAGCGCGGGTGCAGCGTCACGCCCTTGAGGTCGCAGTAGTAGTTGCTGTACCCACCGGAGTTCAGCCGCACGGGCTGCGCGTGCCGCGTGATGCAGTGGCGCTCGATGGCGGCCTTGAGGGCGTTGACGTCGTCAGCGGTCGCGGGCATCGCTCGGCTCTCCTTGCTCGTGTCGTGCTTCGGTTTTGTCGCTAGTTTCACTGGATGGTTGGCGGCCGCGTAAGTGTCTTCTCCCGGGCTCCCCTTCCCGCGCCGGGAAGGGGCTGGGGGTTAGGTCGGGGTGGGGCTCGGCGGGTCAACCGCGAGTCGCCGTCCTCCAGCGAGCTAACGAAGCGTAGAAGCACAGCTCGCTACGACTTGCTGCGCGCCGCCACGGCAACCCGCTTCCGCCCTGGCGCCTTCGCCGGCGATCCGCCGCGCATCCGCGGCCCCACCGCCGTCTTCACCCGCGGCTTCTTCGCTGCCTTCGCCGCGCGTTCCCGAGGGATGAACTTCGTATCGACCTTCATCTCCAGTGCGTTCGCCACCCGCACCAGCGTCTTCAGCGTCATGTTCTCCTGCCCGTCGAGCAGCTTCGTCACGTACGCGCGCGATGTACCGAGGCGTTCCGCAAGATCGGTGCGGCGCACACCCTGCTCGATCATCCGCTTGACGATCCCCTCGGTGACGTCGAGCAGCACGCCGTACAGTTCGGACTCCGGGTCATTCTCCCATTCGTCAAACCGCGCTCGCAGCCGATCGATTGCATCAGTCATATTGCCTCCCCGTAGTAGAGCGCCCGCATCAGCTTTGCCCGGGCGATCTCACCTGCAGGCGTCTTGGTGGTCTTCTTTAAGAATCCGGTCGTGACCACCAGCCGACGCGGTCGATCGATGAAGAACAGCAACCGCACCTGATCCGACTTCAGCTCGTACACGTCCTCGCCGAGATGGCGCATCTTCTGCTCGTTCCGGAACATGAACGGCCCGTCCTCGGCGTCCGCGATGATCCGGAACATCCGGACGATCTTCTTCTGCGCCGGAATAGGCAGCGCATCCAGGAAGTCCGCCACGTCGTTTCGATTCCCTCGCGCGACGGACACGATCTCCCAATGTCGCCCTTGCCGGATAACTTCGGTCGTCACTGTCATATTAACCCACAGGTTAACTGATCCGCAACCTGCGGCCCCCTAATCGAACAGCGACTTCTGCGGCGATGGCGCGCCCGCCCGTGGCTCCACCCCCAGGTGCTCGTACGCCAGCCGCGTCGCTTGCCGCCCGCGCGGCGTGCGCTGCAGGAAGCCGAGCTGCATCAGGTACGGCTCGTACACGTCCATGATCGTGTCCGCATCCTCGGAGATCGACGCGGCGATCGTGTCCAGCCCGACGGGCCCGCCGTCGAACTTCTCGATGATCGCCCGCAGCACGCGCTCGTCGACGTTGTCGAGGCCGAGGTGGTCGATCTCGAGGCGCGCGAGCGCTTCGGCGGCGACCGTTTCGGTGATCGCGCCGTCGGCCTTCACCTGCGCGTAGTCGCGCACGCGGCGCAGCAGGCGGTTGGCGACGCGCGGCGTGCCGCGCGCGCGCTGCGCGATGGCCAGCGTGCCGGCGTCATCGATCTCGACGCCGATGATCTTCGCCGAGCGGCGGATCACCTGCGAGAGCGCGTCGACGTTGTGGAAATCGAGCCGGTACACGTGCCCGAAGCGATCGCGCAGCGGCGGCGACATCATGGCGTAGCGCGTCGTCGCGCCGATCAGCGTGAACGGCTTGATGGCGAGGCGGATCGATCGCGCACCGGGGCCTTTGCCGGTCACCCAATCGATCGCGCCGTCTTCCAGCGCCGGGTACAGGAACTCCTCGACGATCCGCGACAGCCGGTGGATCTCGTCGATGAACAGCATGTCGCCGGTCTGCAAACTCGTCAGGATCGCCGCGAGGTCGCCGATGCGCTCGATCGCCGGGCCCGACGTCACGCGGATGCTCACCTGCATCTCGGCGGCGATGATGTACGCCAGCGTGGTCTTGCCCAGCCCCGGCGGCCCGTAGAGCAGCACGTGGTCGAGCGGCTCGCCGCGCTGCCGCGCCCCCTCGATGCTGATGTTGATGTTGTCCTTGACCTTCTCCTGGT